>OBJC01000040.1_pt1 | contig 26901 bp, 21 predicted proteins | sample 1481521 | NCBI WGS metagenome assembly OBJC01 (sample SAMEA2341961, study PRJEB22496) | metagenome | biome: marine; feature: hydrothermal vent; material: water | place: Pacific Ocean | collected 2011/2012 | reverse complement strand
AAAGCCAATCAACACGCTCGCCAAAAACAAAAGCACCAAAAATCCCCCAGAAAATAAAGTCCCCCCCCAGACCGTGGTCTGGAGGAGGGTTACCGCCTTTGGTGGTGTGGACGTTGAAAATGGCCCCCCTAAAATAAGGGGGGAACCATGATCATCGCTTCTGACTACCTTTTCATAAAGGCTTGCCATCCACGATGAGAGCGAGCTCCCTAAGGAAAAATCCGGGGGCCAAATGATCGGTCCTAAGCACCCTCCAAGCAGAGCATCCATGATAGCGGTTGAGATAAAACAAGCCAAGAGCAAAGCTCAAAAACGATAGATGGCGGGGCCTATCCGCGCCGGATAAACCCGAACCATGCCTTCAGAATGGTTGATAGTTACCCTGTACTTCTCCGTATTGGCAGCCATGGGCCTATGGGGCTTACACCGGATGATATTGTTGTCCTGGTTGACACACCCAGGGCCATTAAAGCAACACGCCAAGCCCGAGGAGCCCTGGAAACCCACCGTTTTGGTGCAACTGCCCATATTTAATGAGCCCCGCGTGGTCCAAAGAATCATCGACGCTGTTGCTCAACTCGACTGGCCCCGGCTCGAGATTCAAGTGCTGGACGATAGCACCGACGACACCGTTGCTCTCGCCGCGGCACGGGTTGCATATTGGCGCGCAAGCGGCTTGGACATCCGCCACATCCAACGCCCAGGTCGAGCGGGCTTTAAAGCCGGTGCCCTCTCCCATGGCCTGAAACACTCCACGGCGGAATTCGTCGCCATTTTTGATGCGGATTTCATCCCCACCGCTGACTTTTTAAAGCGCATGATGCCCGAGCTTCAGGCCGAAAATGTTGGCATGGTGCAAGCCCGCTGGGGACACATCAACCGAGATGAAAACTGGCTCACCCGAGTTCAGGCGATGCTCCTCGATGGCCACTTTGTGATCGAGCACACCGCCCGCTTTCGCGCTGGCTGCTTTTTTAACTTCAACGGCACCGCAGGAATTTGGCGAAAAGCGGCCATCATCGATGCCGGTGGCTGGGCCCACGACACCATCACCGAAGACCTAGACCTGAGCTACCGGGCCCAACTCAAGGGATGGCGTTTTGTGTACCGAGAGGATGTGGTCGCTCCCGCTGAATTGCCCACAACCATGGGCGCATTTTTGACCCAACAACACCGATGGGCCAAAGGAACCGTTCAAACCGCCGCCAAACTTGTGGGCCCCATCGCCAAAGCACCGCTGCCGCTCAAGGTGCGCCTCGAAGCCATCAACCACCTGTGCATGGTCGCCGCTTACCCGCTTGTGTTCATGCTCGCCTTACTGCTGCCCCTTTCCATCGTCGCCCGTGAAGCCATTTTCAACAACGGCCTTTTATGGCTCGACATTGGCGCCGTCGTCGCCACCACAGGATCGATTTGCTGGTTTTATGCCGCAACACTGAAACACGCCGGCCAATCCATCGCTCAAAGATGGTGGGAAATTCCCCTCGCGATGGCCCTCGGGGTTGGCTGCTCTGTCAGCCAGAGCCTCGCCGTTTTTGAAGGACTCTTCAGCGATGATGCCACCTTCGTCCGCACCCCAAAACGCGGTGACGGCCAGCCCTGGGTGACCCAAATCAAGCTCGGGCGATGGCTGGCCACCTCGGTCATGGCCCTCTATTATCTGGGGGCGTTCACCTGGGTTGCGTACACCGGTCGATGGGAAAGCCTGCTCTTTGTCGGCCTTTTGGGGACGGGATTTATACTTGTCAGCCTGGCTCAGTCAAAGGCTGTTGGCCGAGTTGAGGAAGCCGCTGCATTGGATATGGCACCCGCAACCAAGTAGGCGGCGGCGGGATAATCTCTGGTATCGCGTCGATACCCACCGCGTTTAAGGCGGCACAATTGGTGCACCCTTGGACCTGAATTTTGTATTTGGCCGCCACCATGGCCAAAATCACCGCCCGCTGCGCACCCGCCCCCAAGGGCGGCGCACCACCAAGCAAGCCTTGCCAGGGGGGATGGTTCGTCATCAGCGCGCGACGAAAGCCCGCCTCATCCCCCAAGCCCTCCTCACAGTGGGCCACGATCACCAAGGTCGCGCCCTCGACCAGAGGCGGAGACGGGGACAATGCCAAATAGCTGGCCGCGCGGCTGGCCTGATAAAAGCTCCCCATCTTGGATGTGGGTACCACCAACACCGCACCAGGGGCTGGGCTTTGTACCCACCACCACGGATTCATTGCTGCCAAAGCCTGGACCATCACTTGCTCTGGCGGGCCAAATAGCCATCGCTGTACTGCTGGCACATAGACCAAGGCCAAACGACAACCAGCTGCACGCCCCAAGCCATCAACCGCCGCACGAAAAGGGTTGCCATCTAACCTGCCCAGGTCCACGCCGCGGTTTAAAATCCTGTCGCGATGATGCAAGGCTGCGATGGTCTCCCGACCGCCACATCCCACTGAGACCGCCTTATGGCCCCCCGACAATCCAGCGTACTGATGAAGCTCGGCCACACCTACACCGATCGCATAGGGCGCGTCGGCCACAGCCCGATTGACAGTACCCACGATCCCATCCACGGTGCAGGTGGGGACCACATCGTCTGGATCATGTTGAGTCGCGCCAAAGGGTGCGAGGTGTTTCATTTCGTCTATTCGCATTCGGCGGTGCAGCCCCAAACCCACCACCACAGGCCCCATATTGGGCATGCGATCTTTAAAAGCGCTCAGCGCCGAAACAATGTCGAGGCTTCTTGTTCCGTCTGGGATGCAGATTGCGGCGGCAGCGGTGTCGCGCCAGGCGCCCAAGGCCCCGGCTGGGTCGCGTGCCGAAACGACTCCCAAATCAGCGCCAGCCCAAAGGGCAGTGTCGACAACAGCGGTGGCCACCACGCTTCCTCCCAGACATGTGTAAGGGGATCGTAGCTGGCGAGGGCGACATAAGACAAGGGCACCAAGGTCGCGAGCACCGTCCAAGACCGCACCCCGCACATCAAAGCGGGCACCCAGGCCCACAGCACATACCAAGGATGAACCGTGGGCGAGAGCAAAACAAAAGCACCACCCGCCCACAAAGCAATGCGGAGCGGATCGACATTCACCACCGCAGCCCGAAGCACCAATAACGCCCCAACCACAATCGCTACGGGCCGTGCATACACACCAAAAAGCCACTCAAAGCCTAAAAATAGGCTGCCATTGAAAGACCAGTGGGTGGTGTAGCTCAGAAAGCCGGCCCCCAAAGCAGGGCCAGCATCCACAAAAGGACTCAAAGATAAAAACCCGACGCCCATCGCAGCCAAGAGCATCAGCGGTCGCCCCCGCCAAAGCCGAACCAGGACAACCCCAGGCAAAAGCTTAAACCACAGGCCCAACACCGCGAAGGCAGCACCCCCACCGCGCCGGTCCCAGCTGCGTATCGCCGCGAGTAAAAACAGGATGGCCAAAGGCTCCATGTGGGCACTTCCCGCGGACTCAACAGCCCCTAGCGGGTGAAGTGCGTATAGCCACGCTGGCCCCAAATGCCGTTGACGGCCAGCCAAAATAGTGGCGATGAACCACACCACACCCACATCGGCCAAACCCATCGCGACCTTGGCCACCCATGGGTCTAAAGATATCTGAGCCAACAAACCAAAAAACCAAATGGCCAGGGGCGGATAAATCGCGGACACCTGGGGGTGGGCCACCATTTTACGCAAAGCGCTGGCACCAAAATCGCCCAATACCGCATCGCCCCACACCGCACTGTCTGGGGGGTGCAAATAGGGATTTCCCCCAGCCCAGGCCACATGCCCCTCCCACAAATAGCGGAAGACATCATCAGATAAGCTTACCGGCGACATCACCAAAATCATGCGCAATATCAGGGCCGTCAACACCATCGACTTGATGCCAAAGCGGGGTCGTGGCAACACCCACACCAAAGCCCCCCAGGCGACCAAAATAAAGATCGCGGATTCAACTTGGATGCGAAGGTCACCGATGCTCACCAAAGCGAGCGCGCTGACCAGAGCGAGGAAAATGCTACTCATCGCCATCTCGTCTATCCTAAAGCGGTGACCCCCACCGCCCCAGAACCCCAAGCCAACCGATCACGATGGTCTGTGATCCTCGTTCGGCTACCCAAAGACCCCAAAGCGCTCGCCTCTGTCTTGCCACGGTCGCGGCCTGTCACCAAAGAGGATCTGCCCCTTGTCACCCGTGTGACCCACGATTTAAAAGCCGCACGCCAAACCGCAGCGCGTCTGAGAACCACGGGTGCCGCTGTTGTGATCGTCGAAGAGCCAGTCGGCCAATCAATCTCTTCATTTTGTGGCGACCATCCTGCTCAACTGGCTGCCAGAGACTGCGAGCGCTGCGACAACACCATCTGCCCAGGATGCATGGCCGAGGCCGGCGGTGCGCCGATTTGCAGGCCCTGCGAACGACTGCGCGCCGCATCTAAAACCAAAACCCGGCGGCGACAATTGTTCATGTTGCTGATCTTCGTCGCCTTTTTGTACAAAGTCGGCGACCACCTTCGCCAAGACAGCGAGAGCGTCCACGGCAGTGCCCCCATCACAATCGGCATCATGCAATTTGCACCCAAAGCTGATGTCAGCGCCAATATCATCCGCGAGCTCAATCAAGGTGTTTCAGCCGAAAACCCAACCCCGGCCATCCAGGCCCTCGCGACTTGGTTCAATGCAGAACACCAACGCTATACCGGTGAAAAAGGGCGGCATTTTCGCGTGGAAGTCCGAGGCCCATTTGGTGTAGACATCAACCCACCAAGCTTGGCGGAAGACAAGGACACGTGGTTCACGCGCTTGTGGCGGGCCTACCGCTACCCACAATATTTTCGCGAATTGGCCCTGGACAACGGACTGCCAGTCGATGGCTACACCGTCAAAGTCTATGTGGTGTACGGCAGTAATGACTTCGATATCGCCAGCCACTCCAGGGGCTCAAAGACCGGACGGGTCGCGGTGGTATACGTCAGCCTGGATGAGACCAACCCAGGCTACCCTCTGGCCTCGATGGCACACGAAATCGGCCATGCCCTCGGCGCATCCGACACCTACGATCCGGTCACCGCACACGCGGACCACCCCTATGGCTATATCGAGCCCTTCTCAGACCCCCTCTTTCCACAACGCTATGCCGAGTTGATGGCCGTAGACATTCCACTGTCACCCACCCACGAGCAAGAGGTGGCCAGCATCGATCAAGTCCGGGTCGGCCATCAAACTGCAGCGCAAATGGGATGGATACCCACAGAGCAAGCGGATCTATTTTACACCCCAACCGCCATCAGCCCAGAGGACAAACTCTCCTCACCAAGGCCCAACCCGCCACGGCTTTAGCCATCAGTCTTGGGGATCGGCCCCAAGCCAGACAGAAAGGCCAAAGCCTGCTCCATCGTCTCAAATCGGTGTACAGCCGCGCGGGGGTGGCCCCCACAGAGCAAGGCCGAGGTAGCCAGCACATATTGGTGCCAGCCTGTGGCCCGGTCTTCAAACACACAATGACAATGCTCAAATTCGCCGCCACACCCAAGCCGAGACCAGCTCTCTCGGGACCGGGCCTCATCCAGCCCAAGACGCCCTTTATGGTCCAGACAAAAAATCGCCGGTGGCCCATGCGCCGCCATGGCCTCATCAAACAGCGAACGCCACACAATCATTGCCCCTCCAACAAGCCGCCCCAAGCCGCCATTCCGCCCTCCAGATAGCAAACATTATGCCCACGCGCCCGCAGCCACACCGCCATCTCGGCAGCGCGCGCACCTGCCCCATCCACCAATAATACCCGCCCCTTACCGGCCACCAATGCCTCGGATTCTGCTTGAAAGCGATTGTAGGGCAGCGACACCGCCCCCCGAATCCGCCCACGAGAAAACTGTTGGTCTGTCCGAAGGTCCATAATCAGGCCCGGCACCACATCTCCGGTCCGTAGCTGCCAAGGCTCGAGCGCTAAATGGTCCAAAAAATCCTCCAAGACAAACGCTTAAGCTCCGTCTAATCTAAATATCGGCGATACTCTGTACATAGGAGGTCAAGTGTCACTCTTTGTTTCCCTTTGGTTTTGTGTATCGTCCGCTGCCGCCATTGGTAATGCCCCCGACTTCAAAATTCCTGCGTGTACGACCATTCCCCGCGTCGATCCTAAACTTCAAGGCGCCATCAAGTTTGGCTCGCACTCCTTGCCAAAGGCCGACGCAGACTGGCTGATCCCTGGTGGAGTTTTACACCTTTGCTTGGAGTGTAGACGCACCTAAATGAAACAAACTTTCCTCACCGCGACACTGCTCATGGCCTGTACCTCAACACCAAAGGCCGAAGTTGACCCGCCCCAAATAGAAGGTGCTTTGGTCCTGTCAGGCGAAGACTTTCATGGTGAACTTGGTGACGAAACAAGCCCAGAGGTCTGCGATGGCGAAGACAATGACGGCGATGGCGAGATCGATGAAGGCTTGCTGATCAGCTTTTATCTGGACGCCGACAACGATGGTTGGGGCGATGAACCTATCGAAGCCTGTACGCCACCGCCTGGATACAGCGCCATTTCGGGCGACTGCGATGATGCCGACCCAAACATCCACCCGGATGCTGAAGAAGTGTGCGACGCCAAAGATAACGATTGCAATGGCCTCACCGACGAGGGGCTCACCCAGACTTTTTGGGCCGACCTCGATGGGGATGGCTACGGTGACCCTTCGGTGGCCATAACAGCCTGCAGTATGCCCGATGACTACACGAATAACGCCAACGACTGTGACGACAGCTCAAGCATCATCTCGCCCATGGCCATCGAAAGCTGCAACGGTTCAGATGATGATTGTGATGGGCGAATCGATGAGGGTGTGGGCATGCTCTTGTACCCAGACGATGATGGCGACGGCTTTGGGGTCACCGGCGCGGCCGTGACCAGCTGCTGGGACCTTTCGGGTCATTCATCCATGCCCGGAGACTGTGACGATGGCGATGCGGCCATTCACCCTGAGGCCGACGAGGTCTGCGATGGCGTCGATAATGACTGCGATGATCTGGTGGACATCCACGCTGTAGGCGGAACTGTGCGCTATTGGGCAGACCTCGATGGCGATGGCCACGGCGATGGGCCCGCTATTGAATCGTGCGCGATCCCAGATGGCTTCTCCGCCACCGACGACGACTGCGACGACACTGATCCCACCCGGGCACCCTCCTTGCCTGAGCTTTGCAACGGCATCGATGACAACTGCGATGGCAGCATCGACGAAGGCTTAATGTCAGCTTTCTACATCGATGCTGACGCCGATGGTTTTGGGGCTGGCTTGCCGGTTTATTCCTGCGAGGCCCCCTCTGGGACCGCCGCCACAGCTACCGACTGCGATGACGGCCATGGTGGTGTGTACCCAGGCGCAGCCGAGTTTTGCGACGGACTCGACAATGACTGCAACAGTGTCATCGACGATGCCCCCATCGATGGCACCATCTATTTTGGAGATGCAGACGGCGACGGATATGGTGATCCCGCCATCAGCATCTCAGCATGTGTCACCCCCTTCGGCTATGTCGACTCGTCCACCGATTGCGACCCCAGCCGGGCCGCGACCTATCCGGGGGCCCTCGAGCTATGCGACGGTCTGGACAACGACTGTAATGGCAGCATCGACGACGATGTGCCCGACGCCCCCACTTGGTACGCAGATGACGATGACGATGGGCACGGTGATGGCATGTCTAGCGTGAGCGACTGCGTCGCCCCACCAGGCATGGTCGCCAGCAGCGACGACTGCGATGACGATGATGAGGAGGTTCACCCTGGCGCAACAGAGCTCTGTAATCACATCGACGACGACTGTGATGGCAGCATCGACGATGACGCTGCAGACCGGTTCCCCATCTACCAAGACAATGACGATGACGGCTACGGCAGTGAGACGAGCATCCTTTCTTGCGAGCTATCCGACGGTTGGGCCTTTGAGGCTGGGGACTGCGATGACGACGATGACGACATTCACCCCGGGGCCAAAGAAGACTGCGATGGTCAGGACCAAGACTGTGACGGTGTGGTCGACAACGATGCCGACGACTGCCCTTGTGTTCAACGAAACTATGGGTCCAATAGTTACTTGTTTTGCCAAACAGACGAGGAGTGGAATCAGGCGAAAAATGAATGTGACGACTTCGATTATGACTTGGTTACCATCAATGCTTGGCCCGAACAAAACTGGCTTATCGAAACCATCTCTGAGGACCCAGACATAGCCAACGAGCCCTATTGGACCGGCCTCAATGACCGAGACCATGAACGCCATTCCAGCCGCTCAGGCTGGGTTTGGCAAAGCGGTGAGGACTATATTTACGAGTCGTGGGCCGATCATCAGCCCGATAATTGGTGGGGTGAGGACTGCGTAGAAATCAACCGCTGGCCCTCTAGATCAGTCGACAATAATTGGAACGATTCGGACTGCGATGAACAGATCCACTTCGTTTGCGAGGCCAGCCCTTAAGCGCGCACCTTAGCGTGGGCTTAGATTCATCCGTTCGATCAAGTCTTCGATTTCTTGATCTGTCATCCGCGCATTTCGAATCGACTGATTGTAAGCGTCGGAGAAGGCTCTGATATCTGCAAAGCCCCGGCCATAAAGTTCGATATTGGATCGCGTGTCCGAATAAAAAATTTCGGCCTTCAGATCCCGGGTGGTCGTGGTGATCTCATGGCGCTTTCTGATGGTCTGTTCGCCGGTGACCTGGCCCGTCGCACCTGCCATGTCGCCGCGCTGCCGCATACGCCACATCAACGATCCTGAAGTGTCCATGATCTTCATCGGTCCTCATTTTCCCCGGTAACCTTGGCTACAAGGTCGCCCAAAGCCTTGGGCTGGCCAGTTGCCCATGGTTTTTTCATCTGTCGGCAGAATGGGGCAACACCATGTTCAACATCGCGTCAAAAGTCTCATTCGAAGACTTGGCGGCACGTAAATTTGCCCCATAGCCCCGCTGCGCCAGCTTCATGTCGATGATGGCATCATCGAGATCTCTGGGCCCGCGCACAGCGACTGTGTCCGTGGGTAAAACCGACCCGTCGTTGAGTCGACCCACAGTGGCCGTGCGAATATCAGCGGCACTCTCCGAGATAGCCCCACTGTTGCGCTTTAAGCCATCAAGCGCCTGACTCAGGCCCAAGTTGGGCGCTCCACCGCTGATTTTCATGGCCACCCCCGAGGTTTCACCCTCAAGTGTAGTCGAAAATCAACGATATGGAGCTACTTTCGACCCGAACTCAGGAGTTGCTACCGCCGCCGCTGCCCTCGCTGCTACCACCGCTGCGACGACGACGACGACGACGACCATCGCCGCCTCCAGAACCGCCGTCTGTACGGCCCTCAGATTTCGGCTCATTTTGGCCGGCGTTCCGCTCGCGATCGCCACCGCGTCCGCCGCGATCTCGGTCTCCACCGCGCGCGCTGCGATCTCTGTCGCCACCACGTCCGCCGCGTCCGCCACGATCTCGGTCTCCGCCGCGTCCGCCGCGATCTCGGTCTCCACCGCGTCCGCCACGATCTCGGTCTCCACCGCGTCCGCCGCGTCCGCCACGATCTCGGTCTCCACCGCGTCCGCCACGTCCGCCGCCACCACGGCGCTCTTCGCTGCGCTGCTTACGCTCAGCAGCCAAAGCGCCTACAGAATCAGGGCCACCTTCAGCCTCTGCCTTGCGAATACGGTCCCATAAAAAGAAGGCGCGCATGGTGGCTGCCAAAAGCACATCCCCATCAGGGCGCTCCTTGATGGCCCGAACCGCGTCGAGGTAGCCCTCGAAGGCCATGGTTCCCATCGCCTCTTTGATCGATCGAACTTGACGCTCAACCCGTGCAGTCGCCGCCTGTTCTTTGGATGGCAATGGCCGTGTTGAGAAGTCGATCTCGTACTGGTTGACCAGCACTTTTCGGGTGTGCAGCTCAGCGCCGCCCACCAAAGAGATGCAGATGCCCTTCTTGCCGATGCGACCGGTTCTGCCAGAGCGATGCAAATACACTGCAGGGTCTTCAGGCAGCGAGTAGTTCACCACATGGGTCAAATCCGAGATGTCGATGCCTCGGGCGGCCACATCTGTGGCGGCCAAAAACTGAGTCTTACCACTCTTGACACGCTTCATGACCGCTTCGCGCTTGTTTTGTGGCAACTCACCGCTCAGCAACTCGATATCCAAGCCCTGACGGCTCAGGAATGTGGCGACAGTCGCTGTGTCTTCGCGGGTGTTGCAAAAGATCACAGCACTCTTGGGTTGTTCTTGCTCAATTATAGCGAGCAAGGCCCGTGCCTTGTGAAAGTCAGGGCTGGACTCGTAGATGATGTGGTCGATATTGTCGACCTTGTCCGCATCGGTCGACAGGCGAAGGTCCAAAGGATCTTTGGTGTACTTCTGGATAATCGAGCGCACCCGTTCATCGATGGTCGCGGAGAACATCAAGACCTGACGACTCTCTGGGGTTTGGTCCAAAATCTTGGTGACGTCCTCATAGAAGCCCTGAGCCAACATTTCATCGGCCTCATCAAGGGCTGCAAAACGCGCGTTCGACAGGTCCAGGGTGCCTCTCCGAAGGTGATCGAGGATACGACCAGGCGTACCAACAACAAGCGCGGCACCATCTTTGAGGGCCTCTTCTTGGGCGCCAAAACCCACACCACCGTAAATGGCGACAACGTGGATGTCCTTGAACTGAGCCAACTTGGCGGCTTCTTCGGCCACCTGACGAGCCAGCTCACGGGTGGGGGCCAAAATGATGCCTTGCACTTCGCGGGCACCAGCACCGATTTGTTCGATGATAGGCAACACGAAGGCGGCGGTCTTGCCGGTGCCCGTTTTGGAGCGGACCACCATGTCACGACCCGCAAGCGCAGCCTCTAAGGTGCCTGCTTGCACCGCGGTGGCAGTCTTATATCCGTGGGCCTCAATTCCTTTCAGGATGTCGGAGGACAGCGGAAAGTCGGAGAACAGGCGATTGGAGTCATAGTCCGAGGTGTGGACCACCTCAACACCCTCCAAGTCGGCGTCTGCGCCATCTGTCTCTGGCTCGGTTTCTTCAGTCTTTTCAGTTTCAGCGCTGGCCTCAACTTCGGTATCGGCAGCGGCCACCTCAGCGGTGTCGGAAACTGGATTTTGGGTGTCTTCCACTACTTCGGTGGATGCGGCCTCTTCCTCGGTCTCGGGGGCGGCGTTCTTTTCGTCGTTCACATTAGCTCCTTTAAAGCAACGGACCCTGCTAATGGTTCCCCCCTTCGACCGCCATGTTCTTTCGGGTTTGGCCACGTCAGTTTACACTAAGCCAACCCCCGAGGAAGCATGCGACGCATCATTGCAACCGCCATTGTCTCTGCGCTCTGCGCCTGCACCAAGGCCGAGACGGACACCGCCGTTGATGAAGCGGTCGGCCTTCCGTGCGAGGCGACCTTCACCTTGACCACACCCGAAGGCACCATCATCACCTTGGACGAGTGCAAACATCATGGGGTGGACATCGAGTTCGCCACCATGGAGGGCTATGCGATCCCCCAGCCACACAACCTGAACTTTATCTTCCGCAGCACAAAGGACACCGACATCGACTGTTGGGTCCGGTGGGAGATCGCAGGTGTCTGCCCCGATCTCACAAACTACAGTTTTAGCGCCGACAACGTGAACTTGACCTGGGACACCACAGGCTGCGATGTGGACGCCAGCGCGAAGGGCCAATTTGAGGCCCTCTCTGGTGGCGCCGAGTTCTCCCAGCTTCACACCGAAAATTTGGAGGGGCTGACCGCAGGTTCACCCATGAAAACTCAAATCACCGCAGCGGTCGCCGCCATCGCTGAAGATGGAACGGCTTTGGCCGGCAACGTGGTTATCGACGAAACCTTGGACCTGGTGTACACCGACCTATCCACATGCGCTGGCTCTTTGGGCGACTTCGACGGCGACGGCTTTGATGGCGTGGAGTTTGGCGGTTTGGACTGTGACGATACTGACGCCACCATCGGGCCCCATGCAAACGAGGTCTGCGATGGCATCGACAACAACTGCGATGGCCAAATCGATGAAGACCAAACTCAAGCCTTTTATGTCGACAATGACGGCGACGGCTGGGGTGAGCAAGACAGCGAATATCAGGCTTGCCAGGCTGCATCCGGCGATGTGACCCGGGCCGGGGACTGCGACGATGACGATGACGATCGGAACCCAGATGCCACCGAGGCCTGTGACGGTATCGACAACGACTGCGACGACGTGATCGATGAAGGCTCCAAAATCGGGCTTTACCCAGATGCCGACGATGATGGCTTTGGTGACAGTGCCTCGCCACCCTCCTTGTTTTGCCCAGATGAAAGCCCAGAAGGTTTCGTGGCCTCCTTCAGCGATTGCGATGACGAAAACGACCAGGTCCACCCCGACGCTATCGAGGTGTGCGACGGGATCGACAATGACTGTGACGGCGGCGTAGACAATTTGGAGATTTGCGAATGAGGGTGATGCGCCTTGCCATCGCTTGGGCCTTGGTCACCGGCTGTACCCCCTCAAAAACCGACCCAGGAGACACCATCAACGCCGACTCTGGCGATGCGCCGTGGCGGTATGACGATGATTTGAGCATTCGAGAGAATTGCTTTTCAGGCGTGGGCGCCGGCGTGGACTCATTCGGAAGCTATGACCGCTTTAATCCGGTCATGGGCCGCCATTGTGCCGGAACCCACCACCAAGACATTCGGGATGTCGAAAAGCTGGTGTTTTTAGGAGACTCCATCACCGCCGGGACCTGGCCCACCAAGGAACGGGATTTTTATCGCCACCAGCTTACCGCCTTGCTTCAATCACGTTTTGGCGACATCGAGGTGCTCGACTGCTCCGAATATGGGGCCCGCACCGATGATTTTATGGCCCACAGCAACCGGCAAATCAACAAATGCTTTCCTGGCTTGATGGCCGGCGAGACCATTGAGCCAAAGCGCACCTTGGTGATATGGACCATGGGCGGAAACGATTTGCTCACCATCGGAGACGCCGCACAAGCAGGCGGTGACACCACACTATTGTTGGCCAAAATCGATGAAGTTGTGGAGTATCAACGAGAGGCGTTGCTTTTCTTCAAAGACCAGGCCGACACCCTGTTTCCTGCAGGTGTGGATGTGGTCTTCACCAACAACTACGAATTCACCGATGGCACCGGCGACTTTGGCTCATGTCCAACCGCAGCCACGATTGGCATCGACTACACCATCTCTTCTTGGGCACTTGGATACCTCACGATCAACGAGTCCTACATGGAAATGGCCGTCGATACGGGCACCGATATGGTGCTGCTGATGGAGCACTTTTGTGGCCACGGCTTTCATGCGGACGACCCGCAGAACGGCTGCTACAAGGGGCCAGACACACCCATTTACTTTGACCCTTCTTGCATCCATCCTACCCCTGAAGGTCACACCGCTCTGGCCAAGCTCTTCGACCAGGTAATCGCGGGGGATTGACCTTGGCCCTGAAAAACCCCGACCCTCAATTCATGCTCAAGTTGAACGCATCATGACCCCGATACTCTTTGCCTTATTGTTCGCCTCACCACCCACCATGGCCCAGGATTTTTTCTCCCTCGATTCACTCCTGGACGACACTGCAGCACCCTCAGCCACCCCACCGCCCGCGAGTGCAGCCTGGCCGACAGCGTCATCGATCGACCAAGTTTATAAAACACTCTCTATCGACTGGGCCGGCCAACCTGACGAGACCCTTCCTTTTGCAGCCGTCACCCAAATAGAGCACGCCCGCGCGATGGGTGATGCCCCAGAGGAGCTTTTCGCCTTGCTACAAGATGGGCGACGGGTGGTCTTGGCCCGGGGACCACAGGTCGTGGACCAGGTCCGACTGCTGAGGACGGCTTTGGCGAACAAAATTGTGGAGTTACCCGCGGGGATTGGGCATAGCGAACAGCCCACCGGCGCACCGACCCCCAGCCTAAAAATCACCGTGGCCGGCGCCTTGCTTAGCTTGGGAAAATTAAGCAGTTCTGCTGTAACAGCACCCAAAAAGACGGGTGAGGCCACACCAAAACAAGTGGTCCGCCGGGTGGTCAAAATGCATATGGACAAAATCCGCGGCTGCTATCAACGCGCCGCCCAAGAACAGCCTCAACTCGCCGGAAAGGTGGTGGTCCGATTTGAGGTTGCAGCCAATGGCCAGATGGGCTCCGTGTCCATATCCTCTTCGAGCTTAAACGACCCCGGCACAGAGCGCTGTGTGCGTCAGCAATTTCTCATGATGAAATTCCCACCCCTGAAGGGGAATGCATCTTTGGCGGTGAGCTACCCCATCGTCTTTACACCGGGCGATGGCGATTAAAATTTAGGGTGTGATGCCCAAACGAACCCGGGCATCGACGCAGTTGGCTTGGCCGCGCTCAAAATCACGACATGTTTTTGGGCGATCATCATAAACCACACAAGGCCACGCCCCTGGTTTAGGCGCCAAACAGCCACATATCTTTCCTTCTCGGGCAACGTTCAGTCGACCATCTTGGCTAACCACCCGTTCGGGGTGGGCCCGCACAAAAGGATCTCGCGGCCCAACCTCGACCGCGTGGTAGGCCTCGCGACAACACGCCCCGCAGGCCAGACAATCCAAATCTGCTGTATGGGCAACACAGGCTGGCCAATCCGGTTCGATTCGCGCGCCGCCGTAGCGCCGACATCGGCTCACCGCGGGCCCCCTCCCCCCCTCAAAATACCAAACACAGCTCAAACACTGGACTTGAGGTGGTCCGGGCTGTTCACATAAAGGGTTGCTCATCATCAGGTTAGGCTATCCCGATGAACCTCCACCCAGACGACAAGCACGATCCAAATTATGAACGGCCAATTTTAAGCCGGTATTTAGACCCAGTTGAGGTGATTTGGCTGTCCACCGCAACCCGCCTGGGCTTGCACATTCGGCGCAGCCCGTGGGTGTTCTCCTCAACCGATGGCAGCGGTCGCTTGCAACTGTCCACTCGGGACGACCTTGACCCGGACGACTGTCTGGCCCAAATGTTGCTCCACGAAATTTGCCATTGGTGCACCAATGGAGTGGAAACCTTCAGCGACCGGGATTGGGGTTTTGCGCTCGACGGACCGACCGACCCACGAGAACACGCAGCCTTGCGCCTTCAAGCCTGGCTGGCAGACCAAGCCGGACTCCGGACCATGTTTGCGCCCACTGGCATTTATCGTCAATATTACAACCGCATCCCAGACGATCCAACCGAAGCCATCGACGACGGCGAGTGGGAGCGCCATGTGGTCGCGATGAGCGTCATCGCCATCGCGCGAATTCAGCAACAGCCATTTTCCCCCCATGTGGGAAACGGGATGGCAGCCACCGCCAAGATTCACGGGCTCCTCTCAAGCTTCCTCCCAGATTATGCATCCTTGTTGGACGAAGACCCTTTGCCCTCGCTCTGGAGTGTAGAAAAACCACTTACGGACAGGCCCGAAAAACCAAGTTAATCGGCCTCAGATTGGAGTCTCCCATGAAAAAGATGCTTGTTTTATCCTTGATTATCGCCGCCTGTTCCAAAGACCAGGCGCCACTCGCCCCAGTACTTTTGGGCGACCCCGGTGGCGAGGCCGCGATGGACCCAGCCCTCCAGGCCTGTGCTGCGGCTCACTTGGGCCTGAGCCCCGACGCTACCTTTAGTCAAGACGATGCCATGAGCCTGAAACACCTCGACTGCATCGATGAAGGTGTCACCTCATTGAACGGCATTGAGATCTTTAGCGCCCTTGAAACGCTGAGTGTGTGGGAAAACGATATCGACGATGTGAGCAGCCTTCAAGACCTGACCGCCCTCAAGTGGTTGGAGCTGGGCAACAATGCGATCACCGACATCTCTGCTTTGGCAGAATTGAGCGAACTCACCCGCTTTGGCGCCTCATCCAATGCCATTGAAGACATCGATGTTGTCGCCGGATTCAGCCAACTCGAATGGCTAAACTTGGACGATAATAAAATCACCAACGTAAACGCAATCACCGGACTGAGCGCCCTGCGCTGGTTGACCATCGACCATAATAATATCGATGACGCCGAAGCCTTGTTGGCCCTCACCGATACCGGTGCTGACGTTTATCACGACCACCAAAGCGCCTCGGAGGCACCCCGCCCCCCAGCACCCGGCATCTCGGGAAGCCTGGACACGGCCATTGGCACCCTCAGCACCCGGCTAAACAATGACAATGCGCTCGTTTTTGACCTGCTGATCGGCGGTAATGCCTATCCGGTACGCTCGGAATTCTCAGGCGCGCTGCGCCAAGAAAACGGGCAGCTGATTTTGGAGCGCGACGGGCGACGGGTTGTGGTCGGACACACAGATGGTGCGACGGCCAGCCTTTGCGAAGATGGCGAGCCTTGTACCATCGCCATCGGCCTAAAGATGGGACCGGCCTCTGCTTACGACGGCTTGGCACCTGAGCCTGTGGTCTCTTTGGCCCTGGGGCTTCACGCCAAACCCGGTACCGACCAAGCCACTTATGGTGAGGCCGATATGCACCTTGTCGACTACGCCATCGCGAGTCCAAACCAGTTTGATGCCGGCAGTTGCTTGTTTATGACCAACACCGGGGCCATGGAGCTGTTGATCAATCAGCACACAGGCCTCGATGAGCTCGCCTACAACGGCGACTCCGACCTCTCCGAACGCTTTTTGATGGCGGCATACCAGGACGTACCGAGCAGCACGATTCGGTACTGGCTGACCGACACCATCTACACATTCAACCACTTCAATGGCGCAATGCTCAACCGGGACTACCCCTTCACTGCGGGCTATGTACGCGAGACGTCAGCCGGAATTCGCCCTTGCGAAGCCAGTGATGATGGCGCCTATTTCAGCTGCTCTGTGAACTGGTTTGACCAACGGCCAGAGGGCTGGAGGGACATGCTCGTTGAGACCCCAGAGGTGGAGCGTACCGTTGCCTATATCGACCCCGAACGGAGCAGTTCAAGCCAATGGAATGTGGGCTTGATGGACGAAGATGATGTGGAGAAAATCAAGTACATGCTCCGCACCCGTCGCGCACCGGTGATCGTGGTCTACAATCACTATCTGTACTGGCATGCAGACATGGTGGTCGGCTACGACGACACCGTCGCCACCGATGGCTGTCCCATGGTCGAATCGTCGATGGATTACTTCGATGAAGAGGGGGCGAGCGGGTACACCCAGAAGATCGAGCGCCATATTGAAGAGATCGGCGACTGTACCAACCAGGGCATATTTTATGTGCGCGACTCGATTTATGAAGGTGGCTCCGAAGAAGAACTCTATGAATACGCTGCTGGCTTTTCTGAGAAATATTCAAAGCGCATCATCGAGCGCAGTTACAACTGGGTCAAGTACTTGGGCAACCACGCTTACAGCATCCACCGAAAATAAGTCGGGTTAAAGCCGGACACTTTCTGTCCGACTTGAGCCGTGCCCCGGAGTGAAACTCCACTTAGACCATGGGCATGGCAACGCTTCTACACACTGCAGACCTTCACCTTGGGCGCATGCTTTTTGGTGAACGACTCCTCGACGACCAAATTCAAATTCTCGATGGGATTTTGGTTGAAATCAAAAACAGGCGGCCCGATGCCCTCTTGATCGCGGGCGATGTTTTTGATCGCTCGGTCCCACCCTCGGATGCCGTCGAGGCCTTGGATAATTTTTTGGTGGCTGTTGTCTCTGGGCTCAAGACACCGGTGGTCCTGATCCCTGGCAATCACGACAGCGCTGACCGCTTGGGCTTCGGCGCCAGACTTTCTCACGAAAACCTGCACATCGTCTCGGCCCTCGATCGGGTGGTTCTGCCCTTGCGCATCACCGATGCCCACGGTCCAATCGACATCTACGGGCTTCCCTTTTTAGAGCCGGCCCGTGTGGCGCAGTTTTTGGACAAGCCCGACATCAAAGGCCATCAAGATGCCACTGCGGCGATGGTCGATACCATTCGACAAGCCCAAAGCACCGCGCGAAACGTGTTGGTTGCCCACGCCTTTGTCAGCGGCGGAAAAGTTTGCGACTCTGAACGCGCATTGAGTATTGGTGGGGCTGACACCGTCGACGTTTCTGCTTTCGCAGGCTTTTCCGCGGTCGCCTTGGGCCACCTGCACCGGCCTCAATATATCGGCAATGAGTCGGTGCAGTACGCCGGTTCACCCATGCGATATTCCACATCGGAGTTGGGCTACACCAAGTCAATCAGTCAAATCGACATCGACGGGAGCGGTTCTGCCACGGTCACTCGGATTCCACTCTCCCCACCCAGGGACCTGGTGCTCTTGGAGGGCACACTTGAAGCCCTGATCACCGAAGACCATAGCGCCAACCACAATGACTTTGTCGTGGCGAGGCTCACCGATAAGGGGCCGGTTTACGGTGCGATGGCGCGCTTACGACAACGATGGCCCAACGCTCTCCATATCGAACGGGTTTACCCCGATGTGGGCACACCCACCCAGTTGACCGGCCTGGACCACCGAAAACAGAGCGTCCAAGCCTTGTTTGAAATATTTTTTGAGGACTGTGCCGGCGAGCCACTCAGCGCGCCTGAACGTGCAGCATTTTTGGACATCCTCTCAGAGACCGCCGTGACTGAGGAGGGTGCATGAAACCCGTCACCCTGACACTGACCGCTTTTGGCCCCTATGCCGATGTTGAGGCCATCGATTTCACAAAGCTGGGCGCGCACACCTTGTTTTTGGTCTCTGGGCCCACCGGAGCAGGCAAGACAGCCATCCTAGATGGGCTTTGCTTCGCACTTTTCGGGACAGGCAGCGGCTCAGAGCGCACAGGACGTTCCCTTCGTTCTGACCATGCGAAACCAGACACACTCACGACCGTAACCTTCGAGTTCATGCTCAAAACCAAGCACTACAAGGTCGAACGTTCTCCCGATCAACCCCGACCAAAGCGGCGGGGGGAGGGATTTACGAACATTGCTGCAAAAGCCACGTTGTTCATCAAAGATGGCGACGAATGGTCTGTGTTGAGCACTGGCTCGAGTTCTGTCACCAAAGCGGTCGAAGCGCGCATGGGGATCGGATCTGCGCAGTTTCGGCAAATCGTGATCCTGCCTCAAGGTGAGTTTCGCCACCTGTTGACCTCAAAGAGCAGTGAACGAGAACTAATCTTCGCCAAGCTCTTTGACACCGACCGCTACAAGGTTGTTCAAGCCAAGCTCGCGGCCCGCCACGGTGAACTCAAAGCAAAACTCAATGCCATCGACCAGAAACGAGGCACCCTGCTCGCCGGCACCGGCTGTGAGACCGATCAGGCACTCGCAGACCAAATCGCGGCCAACGCCGAGGCCATCAAAGAACAAAGCCTTACCGAGAATAAACTGCGTCAAGCCGCAGACGCCGCACGTGATGCCCTCGAAAAAGGTCGAATCATCAACCAAAAGCTAAACGAAGCCAATCTGGCCGCAACGGCGTTTCAGGACATAAAGGCGAAGCTCCCGCTGTTCGTCGAAAAGCGCGCCGTCCACGATTCGGCAGAACGTGCAGCCCCCATTGCACCCACCGCAGCGCATCGAGACACCCGACTTCAAGAGCTAAAGCAGGCCAAAGAGGCCGTCGCCGCCGCCAAACTCACCCTTCAAAACACCGGCGCCGCTCACCAACAAGCTCAGATCGGCCACAAAAAAGAAAGCGAACGGGCCCAAGAGCGGTCTGATGCCCTCGCCAATGTTGAGCACATCAAAACAATCGAATCCGAGGCCACATCTTTTTTGGCGGCCCAAGCCGAGGCTACACAAACCTACGAGGTGCTCACAGACTCTCACCAGGCGCAGAAGAAGCTTGTGAGAGACCTCAGCGACACCGAGGCGTGTCTAAAACAAAAAGGGTCCCAGCTTAACACTGCCCAAGAAATCCTCATCCAAGTCGCCTTACTAAAAAGCACCATCGAACAAACCAAGGTTTTGAGTGAGCAAGCCATGAATATGGCTGAGGACTTAGAAGCAAACAGCCCCTGTCCAGTTTGTGGCAGTCCAGAGCACCCTCAACCAGCCACCCGCCCAAGCCCCGCCGATCAACATGCACTCTTAGCCAACCAAACCGCACTCAAAAAGGCTGAAGTTGAGGCCGCCGCCATCCCCAAACACCAAGAAGACCTCCAACGTGTGACCGACAAACTCCATGCGCTCAGGGTGAAACAGCAAGACACCCACAAAGACCACACCGATGCATCTACTGCCCACGCCACGGCCAAACAGGAGCTCAAACGGCTCGCCATCGCCGTCCCGGAAAACATGCGGCCGCCAGGCGCCATCGCAACAGCGCTCACAGCCGCAAGCACCTTATCAAACGCCCTGGTTCAAGCTTGGGATCGGGCACAGGCTGGGCTTCAGCAGGCCGAGCTAAAGCTGGGCCAAGCGACCACTGGGCAAAAGCTGAGCCACGCCCGAGTGGCGCTCGCCAGCACACGGGTGGACGATGCCCAAGCTGAGCTTCTCCGATGTTTAGCCGAGGCGGGCTTTGACACCGAAATCCACTTCAGCCAAGCACAGCGCTCCGCAGTCATTCGGACCCAACTCAGCCGGGACATCAGCAATTTTGACCAGGGTTTGGCCGCGGCTCAAGACCGGCACACACGGGCCAAAGCTCAGGCCAGCACACTCAAAACACCGGACATCCCCACCCTTGAGGCTGCTCATACCACAGCCTCATCGCTCGCCAAAGCGGCTCAAAATGCCACGACCACAGCCAAAGCAAACAACAGCCACTTGGCCGAAACTTTGGCAACCCTGGGTGCGATGATCGCAAATCAGGTGGAGCAACGAAGCCAATACACCCTTGTGGGCCGGCTTGCCGAAATGGCGGTCGGAAAAGGCCCAAAGCGAATCACCTTCGAACGCTTTGTTCAGGCGGAGATCCTCGACACGGTTTTGGTCGCAGCGAACCAACGCTTTCACACCATGAGCAATGGGCGATACCGTTTACAACGCGTCCGTGAGAGCGAGGACAAGCGAAAGACCGCTGGCCTCGACCTGGAAGTCCACGATGCCCACACCGGCCATGCACGTGCGGCCTCAACCTTGTCCGGTGGTGAAGGCTTCGAGGCTGCACTCGCTTTGGCCTTGGGCTTGGCAGACACGGTCCAAGCACAATCTGGCGGTATTCAACTCGACGCCATCTTTGTGGACGAAGGCTTTGGAAGCCTGGGTGGACAAGACCTCGACGCGGTCATCCAGGCCCTGCAAGACCTCGAAGACGGCGGACGATTGGTGGGGATCATCTCTCATGTGGCAGAGCTACACGAGCGCATCCCGGTCAAGCTCGAAGTGTCCAAAGGGCGGCTCGGGAGTCATACAAAGTTTTTGCTCCCTTAAACATCAGGGCTCAGTCGATATAGCCCAAAGACCGCAAGCGATCCTGGTTGTTCACCGCACCCTCGGTAAGCGCAGATGGCGCCAAGTGCGCGTGGCTATCAACACGTTCCACAGCTTCATCCACCCAAGGTTCCCCGGGGGTATCTCGGGCAACCGGCAAACCCAAGACAGCCAAAATCGTGGGCAAGACATCGAGTTGAGACACCTCTCCCATGGGGCCCGGACTCACCCCTGGCCCAGCCAACACCACGATTCCGGCCGGATCATGCTCCCCCTGGTCGGTTCGGCCTTCGCGCACCAAGTCCTTGAGCGCCAAACCGGCAACGGTGACTCCACCCCATGTGGACTGGGGCGGCAGATGCTCGATACTCAAACTCCACCCCGAGGCCCCTGGCGTGAGCTGGGCCCGAAACAGGGGTTGACCCTCAGCAAAGACCAAGCGCCCAATGACCTTGTCCAGCACTGCATCGGCGACGGGAACATCTGGAGTCACCACCAACTTTCGGCCCACGCGGACAATATCCACCTCACCGATATGCCCCTCAAGCCATGCTTCGAGCGCAGGAATCTGAGGTACGGCTGCATGGGCTCCCACCCTCTCGCCTGCATTGCGAAATCCGTGGTCGCTGAGCACCAACACAGTGGTCTGTGGGCCCACTTGGGCTTGAATTTCGCCCAACACTTGATCTGCTAACCGGTAAGCACTGGCCACATAACGTCCACCATCTCGTGCCCAGTGGGTGTGAGACAAAGCGTCGGTCAAATAGATGGTGAAGCTCGCCACATCTGGCTGTTTTCGGTGCAGTTGTGCAATAAACACATCCCGATCAATCTTGAGCCGCAGCCGACGTAAAAAAGCATCTCGCTTGCGCGGCGGCAACCGTGACAGGCGCTCCATCGCAGCAAAGCGGATCCCTGCCCAAACACTCGACCACCGCAAGCCATCACCGACCCCACGCAGCACCAACTCCACCTTGGACCGGTCGGTCTCAATGCGCTTGCGATGCACACGATTGGAGAGCTCCAGCGCCTTCACCCAACTCAAGTGTGCCGGGTGGGTGGTCGCATCACCCGCGAGCCATGCCGGCACAGTAAAGCCGCCGACTTCACTTTTAGGCGGCGGCCAGGTCACCAGCCATTTGTACAGGCCAACCTTTAAACCTGCAGCCCGTGCGATGTCCCAAAAACGGGCTGCAGTCGCCTGGTCTTCTTGAACCTTCAAACCCTGAATTCCATGAATGTCCGGGGGCTGGCCGGTGGCCAAAGTGGTCCAAAGCAAGGGCGAAAACAAGGGGGGCTCTGCCATCAACGTTCCCCGTTTACCGGCTAAACTGAGGGCCTGAATATGGGGCAAGTCCAAGTTGTCTGCGACCGTCCAGGTGACACCATCCATACCGATGATGACCAACTTTGGGGAAGGCTTGGCACCCATTGGTGGCACCAAGGAGACAGCAAAAAGTGCGAGGACCACCAAAACTGGTCTGATGGAACGCTTGTCACCGGGTAACCACGGACCGAGCCACCACCCTAAAACACATAGGGGTATGCAGCTAAACAGGACATAGCTGAGTGGTGCGTCCATAAACCAGGGGTTGACCCCCCACCGAATCACCACTGCGATCGCTGGGCTCAAAACACAGAGCTTGGCGGCTCCAATCAGTCGAATTCTCACGGTAAAAGTGCCCCCTTCGCAAAGCCATCCCAAAATAACCAGTCTCCAGGATGAGCCTGCAGTACCCTATCCAGCCACACGCCAATATGATCGGCACCATCCTCTATGGCATCCAAAATCGGCTGATCGCGATCCATATGGATTTCCTCGCCTACCTCGGCCACATACATCGAAGCATCCCCACGATCTCGATAACAATGAAGCGTCAACAATGGGGCGCCGCTTTGCAGGGCCAACCACATGGGCCCAACCGGAATGCCCATCTGCTGTCCAAGAACAGGCCGGAACAACCGCCGCCCAATCTCATGCCCACCCCCTGTTCCATCCGCCGCGGTCATCACAACCCCACCCGAGCATAGCCGTCGCAACAAAGGTCGAAGATAACGGGCACCATCGTGAATCTCGACCGGCATCTCGGACTCTAAGCTGACCCGCCGCTGACGGGCCCACTCACCCATGGCACTCAAAGACACATTCGTCACCCGGCCACCCCCAATCTGCACCACATCCACACCCATCCGTCCGAGCACATGGGTGGGCAACTGGGCTGGACCCATATGAGGGTGGGCCAAGACCACTCCCCGGCCATCCTCAATATGGGAACGTAAACGGTCGAGCCCACGCCAAGACAAATAGCGAGACCAGCGCTGTTCATCACAGCGGCCAAAAGAGGCCCCGATGTACTGATTGGCAAAATGGGAGGCAAAAGCGTGGGCAGCGATATCACTGACCGAGCGGCCATCTGGACCGTGGTCACCACCAAAGGCCAAACGCATATTTTTCTCGACGCACCGACGTTTGTTCACAGCCCCCACGGCTGCCACACGGCCCAACGCGCGGAACACCCTGTGCTCGGCGGTCACGGGGAGCGCGTTTAATGCGTCGATTCCAACACCCCATACCGCCGCTCGATAGAGGTCTTTGAGCTTGCTTTCGCCAAAGATCACTCGAGGTATCCCAAGGCCTTAAGCCGCTCCATGGTGCTCTCCGAGCGGGCATCTACGGCCTGGACCCCATCCTGATTCAGGGCCCTCAAAAGCGCGGAAAGCGACCCGCTCACCCCATCATCTACCTGCCCCCGACGTACCGCACCCCGGTCTGGATGCGTGCCAATCTCGATAAAACCACCGTCCGTCCACATTCGCCCGAGCAAGTAGGTCGGCTTTTGAATCTGACCAGTGGCGCGCGCTTTGAGGTTCATTTCTCGGTCGTAGCATACCGAGGTCACAGGGACCGAAGTGAACTCACCACCGCCAAATGAAGCGCCAACATCTCGGCCGTCAGCCGCTTGAAAAGCTTGCCCGAGAAGGGCCATCAATGTGGGGGCCACATCGACCACACTCACCGTTTCGGCCACACGCGTCCCTGCTTTTAAGGCCCCGGGCCAGCGCAAGACCATGGGGACTGCGAGCGAAGAACCATCCAGATCCCCGCCATGGTTAAACCACACGCCATTTTCGCCGAAACTCTCACCATGATCGCCCACCACCATCACCACAGTGTTGTCGGCGAGTCCTTTGCGTTCAAGATGGCTCAACAATCGCCCCAGTTGCGCATCAACCGTCGATATCTCGCCCGCATACTGAGCCTTCACCCACGCCACATCCCGAATGCCCACAAGGCTTTGCTCCAAATAGGGCGCCACACCGCCTATCTCCGCCATCGAACTGTGACTGGGGTGGCTTGGGTCGCCCGTGTAGTAGGCCTGATCCCATGGTGGATCCGGCGTGTACGGCCCGTGGGCATCAAATAAGTGCACCCAGGCAAAAAATGGGGGGACACCAAGCCCTTCGATCCCTTCGAGGCTTTCAAGCCACGCCAAGGCCTGATCGACAGTTTCCGTTCCCTTCCGCTCCAACACCGCATGGGGATCATGACGTCGATACAGACCAGCCAGCAGCCGCCCAGGGCCGGTCAGTTCGAATCCCCTCATGGCCGAAAATCGGCTGTCGTAAACCTTGAAACCTCGGTCAAAACCCAAGGCCCCATCCAAAACAAAAGCACTCACGAAGGCGCCGGTTTTGTAGCCAGCAGCCCTCAGCACACTGGCCATGCTCGGCCATTGGTCGGGGACAGTCATCCCATTGAGCAACATTCCCGAGCGCCAAGGCCCAGTCCCGGTCAACATCGCTGCATGGCTGGGCCCAGTCACCGCGATGGGGGCAAACGCACGCTCAAACAACACACCAGCATCCGCGAGGGCGTCTAAATACGGGGTCTGAACCGTCTCATTACCATAGGCCCCAACATGATCGGCCCGAAAGGTATCGAGACTCACCAATAACAAATTGGGGGCCTTCGATGCTGGCTGTACCTTGGGCGACACCGCCTTTGGCTGGGCGAAAGCAAAACACAGCATACCGCCCAAAAAAACCATGCCGCTTAAGCGGCGAATCCAAACCCATTTGAGGGCCCTGAGCCAAACGAAGCCCAGGCTCAACCCGAAAAGAAATGGGAGCCATTCACCACGCAGTCCGGCATGGGGCAAATGTGGCGGTGCTGCCCTAAACCACCATTCGGCACCATACAGCGCCCCCAAAAAGGCAACACCCACCCAAAACGGCCGCGCGTGACCCCGGCCCACAAGAATATTCATCCCGATCGCCAAAGCAAAATTGATGATGACGGTCGTGGCAATCAAAACCGGCAACTCCCCTGCTCCCCACAACAGACGACTGCCCATCGTTAGGTTGGCCACATCGATGAATGCGACACACGATGCTGACAGCAGCGCGCCCAAAAAAACATGCGGGGCGTGTGGGAGAGAAATTCGGCTCAAGACGACAACTCAGGGCGTTAACGGGGCGATTCACTGTAGCGTCCCAGTCAAGCTTTGGCCCATTCAGCACTGTAATGGGTGAAGACTGTGGACCGTTACGCTATGGAGGGTTGTCCTCTGCCACCGAGGGATGCAAATGCGACAAACGATTTCAGTTCTTTTGATGGCCCTCGGGCTTCTCGGCCTCACCATGGGTGATGCCCATGCCAACAAGATCGTCGTGCCACCGCTAGTGGCCAGGGGCACCCCAGCTCAGACCGCGGCGAATATGACGGCATTGATCGCCTCCGAATTAGATCTATTGGACGAATTTTCGGAAATTGATGAGTTGAGCAAACGCCCAAGCGTCTTGGGTCCCAACTGTTTGGGATCAACGCCATGCCTCAAAGGCATCGCAAGCCTTCGGGGTGCGAGCACGCTACTCGCTGGAAAGGTCACCAAATATGGTGAAGAATTCGAAATCGCGCTCACCTATATGAGCGCCAATAGAATCGTCCGCACCGTGAAGCGGCGGATCGCGACCGACCCGATGGCGATCGCCGACGGGCTGGCCTCTTTGGTGCGACATGCCATCACCGGTGTTGACCCCGAGGCCACGGCCGCCGAAGACCGCGTGACCGGCTTCGAGGGCGGAGCGCTGGCCTTGATGGACGACGAGGAAGACGAGGACGATGATGACCTTTTGATGGCTGCACCCGCCGTCGCCGTCTTGCCCGGAAACGACCCTTTCGGTGAGGACGACCTCGCGGAAGACCCAAGCCAATCCAGGGGTGGTGGTGCCATTTTAGGAGGCGCCGTACTCGGTGCTGCAGCCGCGACGGCGGCCTCATCTGGTGGAGCTTCGGGCCGTGGTGGCGTTGCATCAGGCAGTCGGGCCGCTTCGGGTGGACCGGCCGCAACCTCTCGCGCACAAGCGGTGCCCGCGCCCACAGCGCCCCCCCTTGAGGTTGCCGCTGAGGATATCTTCTTTGGCAGTGCCACCACAATGATCGAAGTGGAGGCCCCAGCCGAAGACCCCGTCGACCCATTCGGTGAAGATTTTTACGAGGCACCTGTGGCCGCCGCCACCGTGGCCCGGCAACGTCAACCCCATCGCCGCGCACCGGCCATGTCGGATAT
>OBJC01000039.1_pt1 | contig 27455 bp, 24 predicted proteins | sample 1481521 | NCBI WGS metagenome assembly OBJC01 (sample SAMEA2341961, study PRJEB22496) | metagenome | biome: marine; feature: hydrothermal vent; material: water | place: Pacific Ocean | collected 2011/2012 | reverse complement strand
GGATACCGGCCTAGCAAGACCATCCGATCCTGAAGCTGCCGATGACGCCGATGGAGCGGAGGGTGCAGATGCGGAAGAGGTGCCTGGAGCGCCGACCGAGCTCAAGGAGATTTCTGCGACAGAGGCAGCGCGAATGTTTGACGCGGTTAAAGAGGGTGACCCGCGTGTGGTGATCGACCCGGGCAGCCGGGGCGGAGGTGAGTGGTGATTCTCGCGTTGCTACCCATCGCACTCGCTGCTGAGCTGTCTCTGCACATTGACACCAAAACCTTGGTGGTCGGTCAATCTGTACCGGTCAAGGTGGCCGTGATCAACGGCGGGTCTTTCGGGGTTCCGGTGTTGCCGGTGGGCAAGGGTTTGCTGGCGCAATTTCAAGGCCAGTCCAGTCAGCATGTGATCGTAAATTTCGAGTCCACGCGCATCACGGAATATAATTTCCAGTTGGCCGCCACAGCCGAGGGCAGATGGAGTCTCGGTCCAGTAGATCTCGTTGTTGATGGCAAACGGCTGCACGCCCCGGCTGTGACCATCGATGTGGGGGCACCACCGATAGACCAAGGCGGTGAGCCTGTGGTGGCTACAATTTCCGATGAAACCCCGGTTTTGGGCCAGGTGGTGGTGTATCGCTTCCAGTTTCAGTACGACAAGCCGCTGGTCAATGCCCGTTGGACCCGTCCAGAATTTCCGGGCTTCATACCCGAGGTGAACGCCGAGCCCGTGCAGCGTGAGTACCAGTTGATGCAAGACGGGGTGGCGACCACCATTCAGACCATTGAGGTGCCGTTGGTGGCCGCAGGAACCGGTGTGCAGACCATTCAACCCGCTCAGTTGACCGCCCAGTTTCGGGCAAAAAACCGTCGTCGTCGCCGCTCCGTCGATGATTTGTTTGGAAACTCACCCTTTGGGTTGCGGGGCAGCACCGAGACGCGCACCTTGTCGACGCAGCCGGTTTCGGTGAGCATTGGGGCTTTGCCCATCTTGGGGCAGCCGGCCCGTTACAGCGGGCTTGTGGGTCAGTTCAAAGCCAAGCTTCGGGCCTCCACCACGCAGGTCAAACTGGGTGATAGCGTGACCCTCGAGTATATCTTGGTGGGCGATGGCACCCTCGCTGGCTTTAAGCTTCCTCCACCGGCCGAGACGGCTGGTTTCCGGGTGTACGATGACGCGCCAGAGATTCGCACCCAGTTGTTGGATGGTCGCTTTCGCAGCCAGTTGACCGTGCGCCGGGCGGTCGTGCCAGAGCGCGAGGGCATCTTGGTGGTGCCCCCGATCGTTGTGAGCACCTATGACACCGAGGCTGAGCAGTATGTTGTCGTCTCCACCGGGGCCGTAGAGTTGACCGTTGTGCCTGGCGAAGAAGGTGGTGGTGTCGTGTCGAGCTATGGCCAAATTCAGGGTGATAGTCGCGAGGCTGTCGCTGCTATCGATCAAGATATTTTGCCCGTTATTGCTCCCGGTGGTGTGAGGGATCGCACATTGAAGGGGGCCACGGTTATCCTGAGCAGTGCGGTGGCCCTGCCTGGGATGGTATGGGGTTTGTTGACGATGTTTGGGTGGTTGCGTTCGCGGCGGCCGGCCCCACTCGCTGTGTTGAAGGCACGACTGGCTGATTTGCCCTCAGCGCCTGATCAGCGCTTGGCAAGCCTGGAGTCTATTTTTCGGGGGACGGTGGCCGAGCTTCTGGGGGTGGCTGTTCATGGCCTAAATGGCCAGCAGGTTGAAGGCTTGTCCAGTGAGGCGGCGTCGCTGTACGCGGACTTCGAACGGGCTCGGTATGGTGGCGGGGCCGTCGCCGACCTTGAGGCAAGGGTCAACGGCTTTGTGCGGGGGGCCCGATGATTGCGTTGTTTATGTTGATGATTGGCTGTGGAACTGCGGGCGATTCATCGTTTCACGAGGGCCTTAGCGCCATTCGTTCGGGTGACGCCACGGTCGCACTCGCCGGATTTCAACAGTCTCTCGCCGAGGGGGGGCGCGACGGCGCCGTTTATCATGGTTTGGGCAACGCGCTTTATCGGTTGGGGCATCACGGTGAGGCTGCCGCCGCCTGGCGCCGGGGTTTGGCTCTTTCACCCCGTAATGGAGACATCGCCGCCAATCTCGACTTTGTCCGCAAGCGCTTCAAGGACAAGTTGGAACCCCCATCCACCCACCGGAGCGCCTTTTTTTGGCAGTCCTTTTTATCGCCTTTAGAGGGCGCCATTTTGGCGGCGACGGCCATCGCATTCGGTTTGTGGATGGCTGTGTGGGGGCGATTGAGGGTGTTGCGCGGCCTCAATGGTCTTGGGGCGAACGCGGTGCTGTTGGCTGTGGCTTCTGTGGTGATTGGTTGTGTGCTTGCATTGGCTGCCCTCGACACCGTTGCTCAACGGGCCGGTGGTGTGGTGACGGTGGCCGAGGTCGAGGTTCGCTCTGCTCTGGGTCCGTCTGGCTTGTCCTTGTTTGTCCTTCATGAAGGGGCAGAGGTGCGAATAGAGGATCAAAGTCAGACCCATATTTTGTTGTCTTTGTCCGATGGCCGCAAAGGCTGGGTGAATGGGTCTGCGCTTCGGACGACCAATCCCGCACATCCCTTTGTCTTTACCGAACGATGAAGACTGTTAGTCCAAACTTGGAGAGATCTATGCGCAAACCGACCTTATTTATCGCCTTGGCCTGTTCTGTGGTCATGTCCTTTGGCTTCAACCTGTCCAAGAAAATCGGCAAACTCGAAGGTGAGGAGTACCAACACTTTATGGCCTTGCGGGTCTATATGGACCCACCGAACGCCCGAGGTGAGCGCGGCAAAGATGACCGCAAAGCCTTTTTCAAGCTCAAGACCCGGCCAGAGCGGGACGAATGGCTGAAAGAGAAGGGTTTATGGGAGCGCTTTTACAAATACGAGCCGCATATCCGTCAAAAAATCTCTGAGGGTGATGTGCAGATCGGTTGGGACAAGCACATGGTGTACATGGCTTGGGGGCGGCCGTACAAGCGCCAAAAAGTCGCTGGCCGGAACGCGTATCGCTCGGAGCGTTTCACCTATCGTTTTGAGGTTCGAAAAGACGGGGCTCATCAGGTGTGGGTTCGAAATTCAACAGACACCTACCAAGCTCAAAAGCTCTACATCAAAGAGTTGATTGTTGATGACGATAAGGTCGCCGATATCCGGTCTCGCGATGCCAAATGGTAGCGGTGTACAGCGGTTATCGCTTGACTGAATGCTAAATTAGGCACACACTGTATGGTGTGGTCGGTCCTCTGTTTGACCATGTGTGGGGTGAAATGAAAGTCGCGCTGATCAGTCCCTATCCGGACATCACCAACTACGGGCTTCGTACGCTTTCGGCTGTGTTGCGGGCTGCGGGCCACGAGACTGTGGTGATATGCATGCCGGATTTTGCCGGCGACGGTGAGAGTGCGCACACCAAAATGTCAGAGGAGCGCTATTCGGCCGTGGCCATCGATGGCATGCTCTCTGTGATCGCCGATGTTGATTTGGTCGGCATCACCTTGATGACCCACTATTTCGATTCTGCCAAGCAGCTCACCCGCGCGATTCACACCACCTTGGGTGTGCCGGTGATTTGGGGCGGTTTTCATCCGTCCGTGCGCCCTGATGAGTGCATTCATCATTGTGATTTTGTGGCGGTTGGCGACGCTGAGGACCTCATCTTGCGCCTTGTCGACAAGCTCGAGGCTGGCGAGAGCGATGCGCTTCACGACATAAAGTCCTTAATTTGGAAGCGCGGCCAGGAGGTCATCCGAAATCCGGTCGGATCATTGGAGCAAGACCTCGACGCTTACCCCATCCCAGACTTTTCGAACGATGACCACCACGTGCTTTTCGAGGGTGAGCTCTTGCCGGTCACCCGCGACCTGCTGCGTCGGTATCTCCATAATGGCACCGTCTCTCGCATGTTTGGCCGCACCGGCTACCAGACGATGACCGGCCGCGGCTGCCCACATGCGTGCACCTACTGTGGCAACTCTTTTTATCGCGACCTGTACAAGCGTCAACGCTATGTGCGGTACCGCTCGGTCGAGCACGTGATCACAGAGCTTGAGACCGTCAAAAGAGACAACCCCTTCATCGACTTCATTTGGTTTTCTGACGACTCCTTTTTTGGGAGGCCATTGCCTGATTTGCTGGACTTTGCCCGCGAGTACAAGGAGCGAATCGGCGACCCGTTTTATGTTTTGGGCTCTCCGGGAACGATCACCGAAGAAAAGTACGAAGCCTTGGTGGATGCAGGTTTGCTTTGCATTCAGATGGGCATCGAGCATGGAAGCCCCAGGCTTCAAAAGATGTTCAAGCGCTCAACCATGGGCAATGACAAGATTTTGAAGTCGGCGGAGGTGATCGCCAAGTTCGCAGATCGCACGGCGCCGCCTCAATACGATGTGATCTACGATCTGGCTTATGAGACCATCGACGATAAGTTGGCGACACTGAGGCTGATTTCAGACCTGCCAAAGCCCTATCGCTTGCAGGTGTTTTCGGTGATTTATTATCCAGGAACATCCCTTCATACGATCGCTGCACGGGATGGCCTGGTCAACGATGAAAAAGCCGAAATTTACGATCGGATGTTTTTCGAGCGTCACGACAGCTACACCAACACCTTGCTCTTTTTGGCAAGGTCTGGTCGATTTCCGCACCCATTGCTCAAGGCTTTGATCGATGAGCGGGTCGTGAAAGTTGCCACCAGTGACTATCTTGCCCCCGCTGGTGAATTGGCCAAGCGCACATTCAATGTGCTGCGCAAGGTCATGCGAAATCCGGCTGTGGAGCGCGCTCGGGCATTGGGTACCCTCGATAAATTGGGGCTGTTTGAAGCCCGTTTAGAGGGGATGACGGGAGCGGACGCAGGTGCGGCCGCACCCTCGGCGGCCAAGTGAGAACACCGGCGTTGGCTCAGAAGGTCACGCCCATCCTCATCGGTAACGCCCTCGACTCAGACGCCGCGGATGTGGTGGCCTTATACCGGAGAACCTTGGAGGAGGGGGCCTGGTTTATCACCTACCCCGACGAATTTCGGGGGACGGAGCAGTGGCAGGCCAAGATTATTCGCGAGTGGAATACTGAGACCAACAGTCGATTTATGGTGGCGCGGGTGGATGGGCAGATCGTCGGCGCGATTTCCATCACGGGCGGCAATAAGGAGCGGACCCATCATGTGGGGAATATCGAGGTTTTCGTAGCCCAAGATGTCCGTGGTCGTGGTGTGGGCCGGGCCTTGATGGCGGCGGCCATCTTGTGGGCGCAAAGCAATCCGATTCTTCGAAAGTTGGGCTTGCATGTGTTTGAGGACAACACGCGAGCGGTCGCTTTGTACCAGCAGCTGGGCTTTGTGGTTGAAGGCCGCTTGGAGGCCGAGTTTCAAGAGATAGATGGCAGCTTTAGGAACGATTTGGTGATGGCGCTGCGGGTTTAAGGTCGCTTGGGTGTCTCATCGTTGGTTCTTCAGTCGAGACAAAGCCCACTTTAAAGGCCTGGTTTGTGCCAAATCGCTCGCTATCGTTGGGCGATCGCTTTGGCCAAGTTTTCTAACATCCGGCCGAGCCCTGAATCTAAGGCCGCTGAGAGGCCCGAGGAGTTGACGAAGCCGCCGAGGGCGCCGCCTGGTGAGTAGTCCATCCGAAGGGTGACCATGGTGTTGGTCGAGGGCTTCATGGTGCGAAGGCTATAGTTGATCTGGCCTTTGGTGCGCTTTCCGGTGGTATCCACCAACACCCGTCGCCCGCCGTGGCTGTCGTCTTTGGCCTTGAAACGGTAGCCCAGGGTGCGCTTGCGTCCTGGGGTGCTCAGGCTCAATTCGTATACGCCGCCGCCCCCTGACACGGCATCGAACGCGCCTTCGACCACCGCGTCATGATTTTTGGGATCGCCCAGCCATTCAAAGACGTCGTCGCGTCGAATGCCGGTGAGAAGGATATCTTTGGTGATGATTGCCATGAGCCAAGCCTAACACGCCCCATTTTCGTAAACCCGTTTTCTCTGGAGTCCGTTAGTCCTTCAAATGACTGCACTCATCCCATATTTTCAGATTCCGATTCTTGAATGGGGCCCGGTTGTGCTCGATTCGTGGACCGCTCTTGTGTTGTTCGGTTTTGTGATCGGCCTCGAAATCACCCGCGCCCGTGCGATCCGCCTGGGGCTTGAGGTCAAAGACATTGTTGATGGGGCGGTGGTCACGGTGGCGATGGGCTTTTTTATTGGCCACGTGGTTCATGTGGTGGCTTACAACCCTCAGCAGCTCAGCGACGACGGAATTATGGCCATTCTACGGGTCTGGGCCGGATTTTCATCCACTGGCGGGTTTATTGGGGCCGTGATGGGGAGCGTGCTGTTTTATCGCTTCATACGAAAGCGCGATTATTGGATTCACGCGGACACCATCATGTTTGGCTTCCCGTTTGCTTGGGTTTTTGGGCGCTTGGGTTGCTTCTCCGCTCACGATCACATCGGTCGGACCTCCGACTTTTGGCTTGCGGTGCAGTTTCCGGGCGGTTCTCGTCATGATTTGGGCCTGTATGAGGCACTTTGGACTGTCGGCATTGCCGGGTTGTTTTATTTTTGGCGGAATAAGCCAGTGAAACCCGGCTTTTTTCTCGCGCTGTTTTCGGCCACATATGCGCCCATTCGTTTTGGGATGGACTTTCTGCGCAATGAGGACATGAGCGGTGCGGATGTGCGCTGGTTTGGACTCACCCCGGCGCAGTACGGCATGGTGATTTTGGGTATCGTGGGCGTGGTATTGCTCAAAAAAACATGGGTCGCTGAGTCAGCAGAAGAATAGGCACTCAGCTTGAGCGCCATTCGGCTTCACGGCGGTACAATGTCCGAATAGTGGTGCCGAGTTGGTTTGCAGTCTGTTGCCGGTCGCCGCCGCATTTTTTGAGGGTGGCCTCAATCATTCTGCGTTCGATGGTTTTGAGTGGGGTGCCCACAGCAAAGCTTAGGCGGTCGGGTGCCCGGCGAGCCCGGGCGATGTCGGCGTTGAGATCGTTGACGCCGATCACGTCGGCCTGTGCGAGCACAACAGCCCGTTCGAGGGTGTTTTCCAGCTCTCGAATATTGCCGGGCCAGTGGTAGGCCTCCAAGGCGGCGAGTGCGCCGTTGGTGACCCCGGTGACCACCCGGTTGTGTCGGATGGCAAAACGGTCCACGAAATGCCGTGCGAGCAATGAAATATCCTCCACCCGTTCCCGAAGCGGCGGGATGTGGATTTGGATGACATTGAGTCGATAGTAGAGGTCCTGTCTGAGTTTTCCCGAGTTGACCGCGGCCAATGGGTCTACATTGGTGGCCGTGATTAGGCGTGTGTTGGCGTGCAAGGTCTCGGTGCCCCCGAGGCGTTCGTAGCTGCCATCTTGGAGCACCCGCAGGAGCTTTGCCTGGGTGGCGATCGGCAGCTCGGTGACCTCATCTAAAAATAATGAGCCACGGTCGGCAAGGTCAAAACGACCTGGTTTTCTGGATTTCGCGTCGGTAAAGGCGCCGGCCTCGTATCCGAATAGTTCACTTTCTAGCAGGTTTTCTGGTAATGCTGAGCAGTTTACCTCGACCATTGCCTCGGCCGCACGGGGTGAGTGTGCATGCAACCAACGGGCAATCACACCCTTGCCGGTACCGCTTTCGCCGGTGATCAGCACGGTAGCGTGGGAGTCGGCCACCTGGCGGGCTTCGGTCAAGACCGCGTTCATGGCCGTGCTCGTCGCCACTATTGGGGTGGCTGTGGCCTGGCCGAGTTGTGCTTTAAGGCTTCGGTTTTCGGTGATCAGGGCACGTTTTTCGACGGCACGGGTGACGGTTCGGACAATATCGGCTCGGCGCAAAGGCTTGGTGATAAAGTCGGCGGCCCCGAACTTCATGGCGTCCACCGCATTTTCGACGGTGCCAAAAGCGGTCATGACGATCACTTCTAGGTCGCCGTCGAGGGTTTTCGCAGCTTTGAGCAAGCCCATTCCATCCAAGCCCGGCATCTTTAAATCCGTGAGCAAGACGGTCGGTTGAGCGCTGCGAATCATCTTGAGGGCTGCACGACCATCTGCGGCCTGAAGCACCGTTAAGCCTTCTCTGACTAAAATCCGCTCAAGGGTCAAGCGATTGGCCTGCTCGTCATCGACCACCAAGACGCTGGCTTTGAAGGCTGGGGTGTTGGCTTTCATGAAGGCTCCGACATTCTGTCACTAGAGACAAAATGTCATAACCATCGAGAGGCGTCAAGCCTTGGTGGGGATCCAAATCACAAAACGTGCACCTTGTCGATGGGTGTCATCAAGGTGCAAACCCCCACCGATCTCCTCGAGTTCCTGGCGGCTGATGGCCAAACCCAGCCCGGTACCTCTGGATTTCGTGCTGAAAAATGGATCGAAGGCTTGGGTCAGTTGAGCACCGGAAAGGCCTGGGCCGTCGTCGGTGAGGGTGATTTCCAAGCCCTGTCGGGCCGTCTTTATCTGAATAGCGACACCATTGGCACCGGCCTCGGCCGCATTCCGCAACAGGTTTCTAACGGCGCGAGTGATGGCGTCGGCGTCGATGTTGACGGGGCTATCGTCGACGGGTCCAAAGACCTCAACCATCAAGGCGCTTTGTGCCAATGCTGCGGCTTCGGCTTTGACAATCCCCCGGACCAGGACGCTGGGGGTGTGCTTTTGGCGTTCAGGTACCCGCTTTTTCGAGAGGTGCAGATAACGTTCGGTGAGCCGCTCCAGACGCCGAATTTCCTCGGTGATGGTGGTGAGCATTGCCGTCGCCTCTGAGCCTTCCACCTCGTCCATCAACATTTCAGCGTTAAGGCTCATGGCGTTGAGGGGGTTTCTGACCTCATGGGTGATTTGCGCCAGCATTTGCCCCACCAAGGCCAATCGCTCGCTGCGTTGAAGGCGGGTCCGTACGGCCTCCGCCTCGGTCACATCTGCGGCGACGATGAGCGTTCCAGCCTGAGCAAAGCGCACCACGGTCACCGAAAACAAGCGTTGATCTACGGCGATGCCTTCATGATGCCCGAGACCCAGGGCTGCCATCCAGTCTGGAACAGCATGTTGGTCTGTGAGTCCCCACAGCCGTGTGGCGGCGTGGTTCAGCATCAAGATTTGGTCGCCATCAAGGACCACCAACCCTGCGGTGATGGTGTCGATCACTTGGCGCAGCCGTGCTTGAAGCTCGTCCAGACTTTGGGCGCGGTCCATCAAACTCTGGTCTCGCTCCGCCACAGCTGCAGACATGGTGTTGAACTCCTTGGCCAACAGCCCCATCTCGTCCTGAGACTGGAGGGTCACCGAGCCTGTGAGGTCTCCGGCGGCCACTTTTTGGACCTGGGTGATCAAGGTCGAAATGGGCCGCAGCGCCCGCAAAGCCACGAGGGCAAGCAGTGCTGAGAGCATGACAGAGACGATGCCCAAGGTGATGGAGACGGCCATGGCCCTGCGCTGTGAGTTCGCCGTGCGCTGGCTGATGCGCTCGATTTGCCCCTCGACAAGTGCTTGGGTGAGTGCTGCCCCAGCTGCCAATGCGCTTCGGCGCCGGTCGAGGTCTGCGAGCAGTCTCAAGGCTTGGTCGGTGTCGCCTGCCTCTTGGGCGATCAGCCAGGTGTTGACCGCAGTTTCGTAGGTCGATGATTGGAGTTCCAACTCCGTGAGTACAACCAAAATGCGCTTGATGACTTCGTGGTCGGACGGATTGTGGAGCCCTGCTTGTGCTGTTTCCGCAGATGCACGACCGGTGGAGACCGCCTCGTGTATGGCCGCGCGGTAAAGCCCTGCGTTTGCACGACGGCCCGCTTGGGTGGCGGCCATGGGGCGTGCGAAGCGGTCGTGATCTCGGTCGAGTTGTGCCACCAACGCACCCAACTCAACCCCCACCTTGGACATGGGTAAAAATCCGGTGTTGACCGCTTGAATTTCGGCGCCGAGGTCGGCCATTTGGCGAATGCCGATCACCAAAGTCGAACTCAGGGCGATCAGTGCACCAAAAAAGGCGGCCAGTATTCGGGTGCGAATGGAGCGCGCGCCCATCTAAGGTTGCACCCGCCGTTGCGCAGTTGTGGGGGTCCACTGTGCGCCTGAAACACGGAGCCCCCGGCCTTCTTCGACATCGACCACCGCGGTGGTGCCCGCTTGTAGGTTGAGCACACCGCGGGCCCAAATGGTCTGGCGGTCCCCAGAGCGCAACTCAACAGTGTGGGGGCCGGCCTTGAGGCCGTCGATGGTGTACAAGGCCTTAAAGTCGATGGGCGCTTGGCTGTCGATAATCACTGAAAAGTGCTGCGCGCTGATCGGTCGAAACACCAGAATGCTCAGTGGGGCATCCGACATCGTGAGGGTGAATGTATCGGCGCGCAATGTATCGCCGCTAAACTGAAGATGAACAGGGCGGTTTTCTAGGACCGTGAGTGTGGTGTCCATGGGGGGCATGCCGTCTTTGGTGATTCGCAACACCGTGTCTCCTGGCGGAAACTCGCCCAAGCTCAACTCGCCCGCTCCTTTGGCACGGGCGATGGTCACTCCCCCGCGCTCTATCGTTAAGGGGGCGTCGGTTTTAAGGCTCACGGTGCCAGCCTGAGCGGCAGGGGCCAGAAACCAAAGGGTGCAAAGTAGGGCAGACAAGGTCATACAGTGCCGTAACCCCCCGGAACAAAGGGTGTTACCGGTCTTTGGTAGACATGGCCCCCATTCATTGCAGCACACTTCCCAATGGCCTTCGGGTGGTGATTCAATCCGACAGCGCCGTGCCCCTCGTCGGGGTCTCGCTCAGCTACGATGTGGGCAGTAGGGTCGAAGGCCGTGGCCAGGCTGGTTTTGCACATCTTTTCGAACACCTGATGTTTCAAGGCTCTGCCCACGTCAATGCGGGTGAATTCGTGCGGCGGGTTCAGGGGTTTGGCGGCACAGTCAACGGTGCCACGGGGGTTGAGCGAACGAACTTTTACCACTCGTTACCGGCCTCTCAGCTGGGTTTGGGCTTGTGGCTAGAAGCCGATCGGATGCGGAGTTTAAGGGTTGAGCAGGACAGCTTTGAGCGTCAACGCATCACCGTACTCGATGAATATCGCGAGCGTGTTGAGCAACGGGCCTATGGGCGCGCCCACGGTCGAATTTCAGAGATGTCCTATTCGAGTTTTGGGTATGGCCATCCGGTCATTGGCTACCGAGAGGACCTCGAGTCGGCCACTTTGGAGTCCGTGGATGCGTTTTATCGCCGGTGGTATCGCCCCGACAACGCTGTGTTGGCGATAGCCGGTGATGTCGATGTGGAAAAAGCCCTGGCCATGGTGACTCAGTATTTTGGCGACATCAGGCCCGGGTCGCCAGGCGATGAACTGGTCTTTGATGACCCCCCGCGGCTGGCCCCAAAACGTGAGAAAATCCAAGACCCGATGGCCCGGCTTCCCGCGGTCTTTTTAAACCATCCAGCGGTGCCTTATGGGCACCCGGACTTTTATGTTTTCGAGGTCTTGGAAACCCTGCTCTTTAAGGGGACATCCAGCCGCTTGCGCCGAGTGCTTCAGCAGTCTGGGGATGTCCTCAGCCTGAAGGGCGGCTACGAGGCGCACCGGGGACCGAGCATCTTCAGTTTCTTTGCGGTCTTGGGGGAAGGCGAAGAAACCGGGGCGGTGGTGGCGGCCTATGAGGCTGTGGTGGAAGCACTGAGCCGTGAGCCTGTGGGTGCCAGAGAGCTTGCGGGGGTGCTCAATCAACTGCGAACCCATCGGGTGTTTTCACAGGAGGCACTGGTTGGGCGGGCTTCGGCGCTGGCCCGCTCGGTCTTATTTCATCGCGACCCTCTATTTGAGGCCGAATATCTTGCCCGTGTGAGCGCTGTGAACGCCGAGGATATTTTGCGAGTGGCGAGTGACGGGTTCGACCCAACTGGCATCGTCGTACTCGAAGTTGTGGCCCAATGAAAGGCTTTCCGAGTCGTGCGCCCGTCGGCCTTGAGCCTAAGGCTTGGGTATGGCCACCGATGGCCATCGCCGATTTACCCAATGGTTTTCGTGTGGTCGCCATTTCTGCCGGCGCGCTGCCTTTGGCTCAAGTGCGCTGGGTTTTTGGGGCCGGTCGCAGCCTAGAGCCGATGAACTTGCTGGGTAGTGGCTTGGTGTTGCAGCGCGTAATGCGGCACGGGACCACCACGCTCGGGCCAGCTCAGTTTTCGGATAAGCTTGGTCATCTTGGCCTGAGAATGGGCGGCGGTGTCAGCATTGATAGCGCCATCGTGAGCATGTCGGGGATGTCCGAACATCTACCGGTCTTGTTGGAGTTGACCGCCGATGTTGCTCTTCGACCTGGACTTTCCGATATTTCGGTGGCCGCAGAACGGCACAAGGCGATGGCTGTTCACCGTCATGAATGGGCAAAAATTGAGGCCATGGCAGCGTTGTGGATGGCCTATGCGATCTACGGAAAACACCCCTATGGGCGGCCACGGACCACCCTGGCAGGCCTCGAACACACCCAGACCGCTGACTTAAAGCGCCTGCATTCGTCGATAGTTGATCCCGGCCAAGGGCTGGTCTTGGCGGTGGGTCAGCTCGATGTGGATGACACTGTTTTTCGACTATCAGAACGTTTGGCAACCATACCCACCTTGAGCCCGGCAGCGACTGGGATTGTTGGCTCAAAGCCTTCAGACCCGTTGATTGAGGTTTCCGGCTCAGCGATTTTGATTGAAGCACCCACCGCTGAGGCTTGTGTCGTATCTGTGGGTTTGGGCGCGGTGCCTCGAAGCCACCCTGATTATATCGCCTTAAAAGTGGCTAATCAGGTGTTTGGTGGAAGCGCGAGTGCCCGGCTGTTTCGGGTCATTCGGGATGAGCGCTCCTTGAGCTACGGTGCGTACGCGCTGTTGGATTGTGGCCGAGACGCTGGGGAGATCACCGTCAGCGTGACCGTTGCTCCAGAAAAGGCCGGCGAGGCGTTGAAGGTTGTGTTTGAGTTGCTCTACGATATGGCTAATGGCGAGCATAGCCAAGCCGAATTGCGCCACGCGGTCGACCAGATATCCGGGGCGCTCCCTCATACTGCGAGTGGTATCGGTGGCCTGTCAGCGCTTGCGACATCAGCTTGGCTCAATGGCCTCGACGCCGATGTGTGGGCTGGGGAGGCGGATCGCTATGCTGCCGTCGACCTCAAGAGGCTCAAATTGGTGGCCGCTCGCTATTTTCAACCCGCCAAGGCAGCGGTCGTGGTGGTGGGTTCAGCAGCCGCCTTGAGGGTGGCTGAAAGTCAGCTTTCAATCATGGGTTTGGATGGAGAGAGGAAAAGTATGGGTGCGCTCGAGGCCCTGTGTAGCTGAGGGGGGAAGGGTATCGCTTTGGGTATGGCCTGTGTGAGCGTCCCATGATACTGTCAGCCGCTGAAATTGAAGCTCTGGAGATTCAAAATGAAGACAAATACAATGATCGCCCTTTTAATCGGTGCAACCCTTACTGCGACTGGCTGTGGAGATAGCAATAACGCCGCCACAAGCGATGGTGCAGTGAAAGCCGCCGGCAAGGATATCGGCGAAACCCTCGCCACGGTCAATGGGCTTAAAGTCGGCACTGAGGCCTTCAAGGCCGCCGCAGCCCGAAAGGTTCCGGCAAACGGAAAAGCGCTCACCGTCGACGAGAAAAAAGAGGTGCTCAAGCGCTTGGTTGACGAGAAACTCTTGTACCAAGCCGCGCTTAAAGAGGGCCTTGATCAAGACCCCAAGGTCCAAAAAGTCATGGTAAACACCCTTCTTCGCGAGGCTGTTTACGCCAAGGTCAAAAACTCTGACTTCACCGACGAAGCCCTTCAGGGGTACTTCGACGAGCATCAAGACGACTTTGTTGTCCCCGAAAAGGTGCAGGTCAAACGTATCCTTATCAAGGTCACCGATGACCGTACGGATGAAGCAGCCAAGGCTGAGGCCGGCCGGATTCAAGCCACCCTCGCCAAGGACGCTAGCCAGTTCAAGGATCTCGCTGGAAAGCACTCCGAAGGCCCATATAAGCGGCGCGGTGGCGATGTCGGCTTTGTGCCACGCGATGGCAAGCCTGGTCTAGACAGCAGCATTGTCGAAGAGGCTTTCAAGCTTAAAGTCGGCGATGTCAGCGGTGTGTTCAAGAACGACGAGGGTTACAACATCGTGATGTCCGCCAACAAGCGCGACAAGGTGGAGCGGACCTTTCAACAAATGAAGGGTTCGGTCCTTCGTAAGATTAAGAACGAGAAGCTTAAAAGCTTGTACGAGGGCTACGTGGATGGCCTTCGCGATGGTGCGACCATCTCCACCGAAGACGCCAAGCTCGAGGGCATTGAAGTCGAGTCTGCACGGGCACCCAAGCATCCAGGCATGCGCATGCCGAGCGGTGGCCCTCCTGGTGGCAAGCTTCCTCGTGGAGTGAAGGCCCCCAAGAAGGTGAAGTGAAGGCTTCAGTGCTCAGTGTGATCGCCCTGGCCTTTTTGGGCCAGGCTTTCGCTCGGTCTGTAGACCGCATTGCCGCTGTGGTGAATGACGAGGTCATCACCTTGAGTCAGGTCTATGAATTGGGCCGCGACCATATCGAAACTGCGTCCAGAGGCGGCACCGGTGAAACCCGGCGTGCTGCAGAAATCACCGTGCTCGATGCGGAAATACGCCGGGTACTCATCGACCAAGAACTCAACCGGCTTGGGTTGGTGGTGACGGAGCAAGAGCTGAATCGCAACCTCGAGGCCATCGGCTCTGAGCACGGCATGGATCGGGCTGCGCTGGAGGCTGCGGTTGCAGCTGATGGTTTGGGGTGGCTGGACTATCTCGCTCAGGTTCGCCAAAATCTGAGGCATAGAAAATTTCAGGAGTACTTGATTCGCCCCCGCATCGTGGAGAGCGAGGACATGCTTCGCCAGGCCTATAATCGCATGGTTCGCAGCGCCGACCGACCCGTCGAGGTTGAGTTGGGCGCAATTTTGGTCATGGTTGCCAACGATAGTTTGGCCGAGAATGCTCGGGTACGCCTGCTAATGGAGGCCATACGGGCGCGTCATGCTGCAGGGGAGTCCTTCGCCAAATTGGCCGCAGAGTTCGATATGGGCGGCTACGGCCAAGACGGCGGTGCGATGGGGCGCTTCAAAAAAGGCGAACTGCTCGGTGACCTTGAAGTCTTCGCGTTTTCGAGCGAACCCGGTGCCCTTTCTCAGCCGATCAAGAGTGGGCCTGGGTATTTCCTCCTGGAGCTTCGGGTGCGCGAGCTTCAGCCTGTGCTGCCATTTGAGGAGGTTCGTGACGACCTCTCCTTGAAGGTCTTTCAGGCACAGTTTGTCACCGAGGAAGACGCTTGGTATCAAATGGCCAGGCGAGAGGCCTCGGTTGAGGTCAAGCTTGAGGAGCCCGACAAATTGTGAGGCTCGCCTTGACGCCGGGCATGGGTATCGGCTTTGAGGTGACGGCTGCGGCACTCAAGGTGATCAGGGGCGTTGACTGCGTGCGGCTTATGGGGGATGGCCCCAAGATCATGGAGGCACTCCGTCGGCAAGGGCTCGCCCTGTCTCCGCAGATTGAGCTTGTTGACACATGTGGCAACGATGAGCCCGCACCCGTGGCAGCGATTCGCATGGCGGCGAAGGCAGCATTTCGGGGAGAGGTCGACGGGATGGTGACCGGTCCGATCAACAAGGCAGCTTTGGTCGCTCAGGGCTTTTCTTGTATGGGCCATACCGACATGCTTGGGGAGATTTTTGGGGTGGCGCCGGTGATGGCCTTTACCGGCGGTGTGTTGCGGGTTGCGCTGGTAACGACCCACATTCCCCTGAGCGCTGTGGCTGCGGCGATACAGCCGGAATTGGTGGCCCACACGGTTCGGACGGCCCACCAGGCATTAATCGACGGTTTGGGCATCGCTGCTCCACGATTGGCCTTGTGTGGGCTCAACCCCCATGCGGGTGAGGGCGGGCTCTTGGGCCGATGCGAAGGCGATGTGCTCGCACCGACGGCGGCCTTGTTGCGCGCTGAAGGCATCGATGTGCTTGGGCCCATCTCAGCAGAGGCCGCATTTATGTTGGCCAAAAACGGTGACTTCGATTTGGTGGTGGCGATGTACCACGATCAGGGCTTGGTTCCGCTCAAGATGCTCGATTTTGGTCGCAGCGTGAATTGGACCCTCGGCTTGCCCATCGTGCGGACCAGTGTCGACCATGGCACGGCCGACGCTCTGGTTGGTAAGTCAGTCGCTGACCCTTCCAGCATGATCGCTGCGATCGGTTTGGCCACCAAACTGGTTGAGGTGCGGCGCTCAGCGGCCAGTGTCGGTGCTACCGCCAGTGTCGGTTCTGCCGCCAGTGTCGGTCTGCCAGACCTTGTCGCAATCAAAAGCACCGTCTACCGATAACCAAAGCGTGGTGTCGGCACCCCAAGCGCGGCAGTCAACCACATGGTCGGCCTTGGGGTCGTACACGGTGGTCATCATGCTGAGTGCGTCGAGGTCGGAGCACAACCATCGGGTGGAGCTGTTGGCGGAGGCGTCTCGCCAATCGGCTGAAATCTTGAGTTTGAGTTTGAGTTTGTCGGTCGAGCCGTCAGCGGCTGCCCCGACGGAGCCGATTTTGTGGCTTTCGGCATCCGCTACCGTTTTGCCCATCCAAAGCCAGCCGCCTCCGGTCCAGCCTTGGGTGCGAACAACAAAAGTCCAGGCTTCGGCATCTTCGTCGCATTCAAAATCAATGGTATCGATGACCGGGTCGGCAGCAAAAAAAGGACCCAAGTCTGCGCTATCGAGCAACGATGGTCCACCGCATGCGAGCAGAAAGAGAATCACGAGTCCAGGCTACCGGAGGCGCGCTCTCGAAACAGATGCCGCTCGATTTGGAGCATCAGCGCGTCCAGCCCATCCCCGGTCTGTGCGCTCACCAGTATGCCATTGTGGGCGGCCTTGATTTCAGGCCAATGGGCGTTGTCGACTGCGTCTATTTTATTGAGTACCCGAAGGGTCGGGGTGGTGTCTGCGCCCAATTCTGCCAAGGTTTTGTCGACAGCGTCGATGTGGGTTTGAATCAGGGGCGACGACGCGTCGATCAGGTGCACCAAAAGGTCAGCCTCTTGGACTTCCTCGAGGGTGGATTTGAAGGCATGAACCAAGTCTTTGGGGAGGTGCCGGATAAAGCCAACCGTGTCGGTCAATATGACCTCGCGGGATTCAGGAAAGCGCAGTCGGCGGCTTGTCGGGTCGAGGGTGGCAAAGAGCTTGTCCTCGGCGTCGACAGTGGAGTGGGTCATCCGGTTGAGCATGGTGGACTTTCCGGCGTTGGTATAGCCGACGATGGCCACCTGAGGTAGCCCCACCCGGCGCCGGCGGTTTCGCCGTAAAGCCCGTTGCTTGGACAAGGTTTTAAGTTCCTTTTCCAAGCGTGTTTGGCGTTCACCAGCCCGGCGTTTGTTGATCTCGAGCTTGGTCTCTCCTGGGCCGCGGCCACCGATCCCACCGCTGAGCCGGCTCATGGCTGTGGGCATCAATGCGAGCCTGGGTTTACGATAGCGGAGCTGGGCGAGCTCTACTTGGAGCTTTCCCTCGCGGGTCTTGGCGCGTTGAGAGAAGATGTCCAAGATAAGTTGGGTGCGGTCCACCACTTTGAGTTCTGTGTCTGTGGCCAGGTTTCGCAGTTGGCTCGGAGAGAGCTCTCCATCAAAAATGAGGACTTCCACCTCGAGCTGCATTGCACGAATAAGCACCTCTTGGAGCTTGCCCTTTCCAATGACAAATTTGTGGTCAGGCCGGCGCCGGCGCTGCAATATGCGGTCGAGTACTTGCAGTCCTGCGGTGTCTGCGAGTCGTTCGAGTTCATCGAGTGAGGCATCCGCTTCGTCCACCCGGCCGGTGGCCACCGCGATGACGATGGCCGCCTCCACACCGGGCACCCGCTTGACGGTGGATGTCCGTCCGATGGCGCTCTCGAGATCTTCGATAAAGGCGATGTAGTCTTCGTCCCAAGCCTTTATCGAGGGCCGCCGCTCGGTGTTCCATGGTTCGCTGTCACCGCGGGCGGCGCCAGGGCGGATTGTGCCAACCTCGACAAAGCCAGGCATGCCGTTGACCTGGGCTTGGATGACGATCACGGCGTCTAGTTTGAGCAGACTCAAGTCGGTCAGGTCGTCTCGAGAGAGCCCCTCGCCACGGAGGTGAGTGTGGACCAGTCTAAGGCCGCGAAAACGTCCAGAACCTGCGCGATGTCGCCCCAGGTCGGGGATGAAAAGCTGATGGGCATCGCCGACGATGACATGGCTGACACGGCCACGGCGGTCTATCATCAGGCCAAGTTGCCGGCTGAGAGACCGAGACATCTCAGTCAAGCGCCGGCCCAGCTCTTGGCTGATCCATTGCTCGGTTGAAACTTGGCGTTGGTATAGGGCCTGAAGCTGCTTGTTTTGGCTGGGCTTCAGCCCCGTCGTGTTTCCATGAATAATACTGATGATGGGCCTCGTTTTAGGGCAGCTGTTTAACCGTCATTTCCCCGGGGTGCAGCACCGCCTGTGAGGCGTTCGACCACCAAGGGAATGTCGATGCCTGTACCCGCCTTGAGTTCTTCGACCAAGGTGACTGACTTTTTGGCGGTGGAGTTGTCTGATGAGGGCAAAATGGTGACCCGGTTGATCTTGACATCGGTGATGGTGTTGACCAAAGAGTCCATCATGACCTGAAGCTTTTGCATCAAGAAGATGTCCCGTGCTGAGTCGCCACCGGCCTGCCACGTGGTGATCATGGCATCGAGTACTGCCACCTTGGCTTTTCCATCTTCGATGATTCGCGCGGCTTGTGCCTGGGCGTCTGCCTGACGTTGTTGCATTTGGGCTTTGGCAGGGGCGACCACATCTGCGAGCAAACGCCTGGCGACCTGTTCGACCCGGGCGTCTTGAACCTTGATATTCTCTTCGGCCTCTGCGATGAGTGCCCCAACGGCGCCGATTTCCTCAGCGATCATGGCTTGACCGGCGGTGTTGGCATCGGTGATTTGACGGTCGACGTCGGCCATGAGGACCTTCATCTCTGCTTCGATGTCCCGCACCCGAGCGAGTTGATGGTTTTCTGCTTCTCGCTGAGTGGACTGGGCTCGAGCAGCGGCCTCGTTGACCCGTGCGTTTCGAATCACCTCTGCGGTTCTTTTTCGACCAATCGAGTCCAGATAGCCCACATCGTCGGCCACATTTTGAATTTTCAAGGTGTCCAAAGTGAGTCCGAGGCGGCTCAGGTCGTGTTCAGCCTCTTCCAGGAGTTTTTCGGCGAAGCGGAGCTTGTCCTCATTGACTTGTTCTGGGGTCAGTTGAGAGAGCACACCCCGAAGGTTTCCTTCGAGTGTATCTTTGGCCACCTTGATGATGCTTCGGCGGTCTCGGCCTAAAAATCGTTCGACTGCGTTGCCCAACAGGGGTTCATGGCCGGCGATTTTAACGTTTGCCACGCCTTGAACCTTGAGGGGTATTCCACCTTTGGAGTAGGCGTTGGATACCGAAACATCGATCACCATATTGGTGAGGTCCAAGCGGTCGACGGCCTCGATCAACGGGATGCGAAAGCCCCGGCCACCCTTGATGGAGCGGTAGCCAATCCATTTTCGCGCGCCGACTCTGGTCTTTCGACCTGAAAATATCAGCACCTCATTTGGACCGGCGATGTAGACCAGATTTTTGGCGACGGCCATCACAGCCAAGCCGCCGACGACAATCAAAAACATGGATACGAGGAGGATTGAGATAATGGCGCTCATGATGGCACCTCCGAACTGTTGACGGAGCCTGAGAGGATGCCCGGGACGTCGACCCCCGTGGAGCTGTGGAGCTCTTCGAGGACGGATCGGACCATGGCTGGAAAGCTCGCGATATGGCGGGGTAGGGCGTCGCCGTCGCCGCCGTCGAGTAGATTGACCTCGTCGATAGACACGGAGTTGACCCGCTCGACCACTGTCTCGAGGACCGCTTCGAGCTGTTGAATAAGGAAAATGTCTTTGGCGTCAGCACCCGCACTCAGCCACGCATCCGTCATCATTTGCAAGACGGCAGCTTGGGCCTTCCCCTCTTCCTCGGTGTAGGCTGCCTTTCCTTTTGCCTCCAAGATGGCAGCCTGGCGCCGGGCCTCGGCGGGAAGGACCACATCGGCTTGCAAACGCTTGGTTTCGACGGTCTTTCGGAGGTCTTGAAGTTCGATCTCGGCATTGGCTCTGGCTTGGGCTGCATTGCGCTCTGCCCTTTTGAGGGATGCGAGCACATCGGCTTCGAGTCGGCCTTTGAGCTCTCTGAGCCCGTTTGCCTTTCCGACGATGGTTTGTTCGGAGATTTGGATGGCCACGTCGCCGATCTCAGCGGAGGCAGCCTCAGCCTGAAGTGCCTCAGAGCGTGCGTTGGACTCGGCGATTTCGGCGTCGCGGATGACCTCAGCGATGCGTGAGCGACCAATCGAGTCGAGGTATTGCACATCGTCGTGCACATTTTGGACCTTGAGCACATCCAAGTCCAACCCGAGCTTGGCGAAGTCTTCGTCGGCCTCGTGGGTGAGCTCTTCGGCGAACTTGAGTCTGTCTTCGTTGACTTCCTCGGGGGTGAGCCGGGCGAGGACACCGCGGAGGTGCCCTTCAAGGGTCTCTTTTCCGACCCGCTGAATCTCTAGGGGGTCCCGTCCCATGAATCGTTCGATTGCATTTTTGACCCGAGCGGGGTCAGACGAAACCTTAATATTGGCCACCGCGTGGACATTGAGTGGAATTCCGCCTCGAGAATAGGCGTTGGTGGTGTTGATCTCGATGGGGATGGTGGTCAACTGCATGCGGCCGACCTTCTCGATGATGGGCCATCGCCATGTCCAGCCGCCACCCAGGATTTCTCGGTAGCCGATCTCTGTACCATCGGGGAGTTTCCGATTGCGCCCAGAGAAGACCAAGACCTCATTGGGTTTGGCGATCAACAAAAACTGCTTGAAAATTGCCAGGAACATCAAGAGGCCGAGGCCGAGGCCAAGCCCAGAGCAGCCGAACTGAATGAGGGTGTCCATCGTGGTCATTTATAGCGCTCCTTGCCCACAGACTTGTAGCCAAGTGGGACGGGGGTAATGTTGGCGATGCCATTATCGAGATTGATCACCAAAGCCTTTTGGCCTCGGGGAATCAACGCTTCGCATTGGGTTTTCGCGGTGAGATCCACAAACTGCCCATCGACGATGATACGAATTTTGCCGAGCTTATCGCGGTGGACGTCCAAAAGCACTGTGGCTTCGGTGCCGCCAACGTCGAGCAGTTGAACGTTTCCAGAGGTTTCAGTGAGTTGAAGTTGCCGGAAAACCCAGGCCGCTCCGGTGCCGATCCCACCGCCCAAGAGCATGCTGACACCCGCGCCTAAAAAGCCGGAGACGCCGAGCATGTCCAGGAGGATTCCAGAGGCCCCAAAGGCTGCGAGGGCGAATGTCCAAAATCGGAGGGAGAAGAAGGGCAACCATGTGCCCGCGTCGACCATCGCGTCAGCGGGGTCTTTGAATACCGCCAAATCGTCGGGTTCGGCGTCGAATTCTCCGTCCATCCCTGCGTCCGCATCTCCATCAGCACCACCGAGCAGGATGGACGCGGCGATAAGCACGCCGCCCAAAGCCAAGGAGCCAAGATAAAAGGGAAGCATGGGTGTCCTGTTGCCGCAAGTCGGGCTTAAATGTGGAAGATTGCCGAGAATCCAGCTTTGTGTGGGGGAAAGGTATCAGATCCGATACATGTCCGGCAGTAGTTTTTTTGCAGTTGTTTGGAGTCTGAAATGTCCTGGTTGGTTCTGCTCTCTTTGGCTTGTGTGCTCGATAGGACGGGTCAGTCCGCCTCCAATCAAATGCAACGTGAAATCCGTGATAATGGCGTTCGAGTTTATAATGTTGAGCAGAGATTTATTCAGGTTGAAGCTCGCGTAAATCAACTTGAGGACATTACCCGGTCGCGGGGTCAAAAAAAGAACGCCCAATTGGAAAACCTCGAACAGATTCGTGAGGCCGTCGGGCGTTTGCGGGGTGAAGTTGAGGTTTTAAGTCACGCCTCAGGCCAAGGGGCCAAGGATTTGTCGGTCACCCTCGATGATGCACGCTTTCGGGTGCTTTGGCTTGAAGAGCGTGCCGATCAACTGGAACGGTCTTTGGGCTTGAGTACCCCCGAGCCACCACCGATGCCTGAACCGGTTGTGGCCTCAGGGCCTGAAGCTGGCAACGGTGGAGCGGCTGCTTCGTCTTGGGGCGGCGTAGATGGTGGTGAAAGTACAGATGGCGCTTTGTCGGAACAGACTGAGCCCACAGTTGAGGCAAAGGCGGTTGTTGTGCCAGACCCGGTGACGACCCCGGTGTTGGACCCCGTTAAGTTGCTCGAAAAGGCCAAAGCACAGCTCAAAGCGGGCAATCATGTGGGTGCCGAGACGTTGCTCGGGCGTTTTTTAGAGACGCACCCCAACCATTCGCGGGCAGATGAGGCCACATATCGGCGGGCAGAGGCTGCTAAGGTGGCTGAAAATTACGAAAAAGCGGTGTTGCGCTACCAAGAGGTGATCGATCAGTTCAAGGGGTCTACCTTTGCACCTTGGGCGATGCTTCGGCAGGGTGAATGCTTTGATGCGCAGGGCCAAAAAGACAATGCCAAGGTGTTCTTTGGCGAGGTGATTCGCATCTATCCAAAATCCCGTGCGGCCCGTGCGGCGCGCAAGCAGTTGGGAAAATAATGGCTGATCTTTATTTTAAACAGCTTCTGGTTGGACGGGACATCGGTCGGGGCGACCCCATCGCGTCTCAGATGCAAAACTTTGTGTACTTGATCGGCGATCGCACGGCGGGTGAGTGCGTGGTTGTTGACCCGGCTTGGGCGGTGGACGACATTGTGGATTTGGTCGAGGACGAAGGGATGAAACTCGTCGGGGCCTTGGCCACCCACTACCACCCAGACCATGTGGGCGGGACCATGTATGGGCTAACGGTCGAGGGCTTGCCTCGTTTGATGGAGCGCGCGCCGTGCAAGGTGCACGCCCATAAACTTGAGGTGGCGGGCATTCGCAAAGTCACCGGTCTCGATGAATCGGACTTCGTAAAGCACGACTCGGGAGACAAGGTAAAAGTCGGTGATATCGAGATCGACCTGCTGCATACGCCAGGGCATACGCCTGGGTCTTTGTGCTTTAGGCTGAAGTCGGCCATCGTGGCTGGAGACACCTTGTTTTTACAAGGCTGTGGGCGGGTAGATTTGCCCGGTGGCGACCCCAAAGAGATGTACCACACGCTCACCCAACGGCTCTCAACCTTGCCTGCGGACACGGTCTTGTACCCCGGGCATGCGTATGGCGGTGAATTCGCGGAAATGGGCGAGGTAAGGCGAACCAACCAGTATTTGAGCATCCCAGACCTCGCGACTTGGATGAAGCATATGGGCTAGTTGGGCCCGGCCGCAGGGCTCATGTCTTTAGGGTTTAGGACAGACAAGGTGCGCCCGGGGGCACTTTGGGCTTGAGCGCTTCCCCGGTGGGGTGGCGCTGGTGTGCTTTCGCCCATACTGTGCACCCGAGAGGTGTGTTTAGATGCGGATATTTGCTCTGTTGGTATTGGTTCTTTGCTCATGCTCGACCCCCAAACAAGAGGCCCAGTCGACTGGAGATGCCGGTGAGGTTTTAGAGGGCGCCGGTTCAGGCTTGGCCCCAGAGGAGCCCGCCGATCTCACCGCAAGCGATATGCCAACCCAGCCCGAAGCCTTCACGGTGTCGGTGTCTGATGGTGCATCCTTGGTGTTCAATCAAGGTACCTGCCAACACTATCGGGGCTCCACCAACTTTCGAATGTTCTGGCGAGACGTCGACCGCAGCCACACCTATGTGCTGAGCATAGAGGTGATGGGCATTTTCGACGGTGCTGGTGTCTTTGACCAAGATGACGGCATGGTTCGCCTTAAACTCCAAGAAGAAGCACCCAGGACCGGTGCGCCGGCCTATATGAGCGACACAACCCTGGGTGACACAACCCAAGTGACCATTGAATACATCGACCAAGATGTGGCCTGGGGCTCAAGCATCGTGAATGGCCTCCATAATTTAGACACCGGCTCTGGGGTGGGCGTCACACCCGCCACCTTGCCCATTTGGTGCGCTGATGTTGAAATTTAGCGGCCTCGAACCCGCATGAATACCTTCGCTGCCCACTGGCTCAAACGCCGTGAGGCCTTCGACCACGCCGCCCGAAGTAAGGCCTTGGTCACCGCTTTGCTCGGCGCTTTGCCCAAGGCCAAACCCCTGCGTGTGGCCGCGTTCGGCGCGGGATTGGGATCAGGTATGCGCTTTCTCGCACCCCACCTGGGCCCCGATCAACGCTGGACGCTCATTGACAACGACCTTTCATTATTGCGGCAAGCCCTCACCTTTGAAACGCCTCACGGTGTGGCACTAAAAACCCTCGAAATGGACCTCCGTGAATCCGATTACCGCGCTCTCGATGTTGATTTGGTGACCACCCAGGCCTTGCTAGACTTGGTTTCTGCCGACTGGCTGGTCGATTTCGCTGACTGGATTTGCGACAAGAATCTACCTGTTTTGGCTGCACTCACCGTCGATGGTCGCGTCAACTGGCACCCGCCTCATCCACTCGACCAGACCGTTCAGCGCTGTTTTCGTGCCCATCAGCTGACCGACCGCGGGTTTGGTGCCTCACCCGGACCCATGGCCGCTCAAGCATTTGCTCTGGCTTTGTCAAAGCGGGGCTACACCGTCACCATGGCCCGCGCAGATTGGAAAATCGGTCGACAATCCTCTCCAATGCTCACCGAAATGCTCACCGGTACCGCCCTTGCCGCCACCGAGGCCTGTGCAGGCATCACCACCGCCCAATCCATCGCCGAGTGGTCCCAGGATCGCGCCGCAGGCATCGCCAAGAGCGAAGTGTCATTGTGTGTCGGTCACCTCGATGTGCTTGGTCTGCCCCCGAGTTAAGCCCGCTACGCCATGGAGGCTGTGTGTCCATCGAATCGTTTTGGGGAATGGCACGCTCGATGGTGATTTACTACGGTCAACCCTGGAAAGGCGCCCGAATGCGCCGGTTTTATGGCCAGTTTATCGCCCCCGGCGACCTTTGTTTTGATGTGGGTGCCCACGTGGGAAACCGGGTTTTTGCCTGGCGACGTTTAGGGGCCACGGTGGTCGCTGTAGAGCCTCAACCGGCCATGCTCAAGATGCTCAACCGTTTGTATGGCCACGACAAAAGTGTTCACATCGTCCCTGTTGGGCTTTCCGACTCCGCCGGCCGGATGACCCTGAAAATCAACACCCGAAACCCCACCTTGAGCACCTTTTCATCGGATTGGGTCACCGCTTTTTCTTCTCATCCCTTGATTTCGGCAGCCCCTTTTGATGCCGAGGCTGAAGTCGAGATTTCCACCCTTGATGCGCTCGTCGCCACCCATGGTTTACCCGTCTTTTGCAAGATCGACGTCGAAGGCTTGGAGGACAAAGTGCTCGCCGGTCTCTCCACGCCAATCCCCGCTGTGTCTTTCGAGGCGTTTCCCCTTGAGGTTGACCGTTCGATTCGTTGTGTGCGTCGTTTACAACGCCTAGGGCCGTACCGTTTTCGCACGGTGTTGGCAGAGCAGTTTCGTTGGGCTGACCCAGACTGGATGGATGCCGCCACCACAATTGATCGACTGCGCGGGTGGGGGTTTGAGCGGGGTTGTGGTGATGTGTACGCGAAACTTCACTCTATATAGCCCAAGGACTTCAGCGCTTGCTCCTCGGTTTTCGTCCGCGCATCTCCCGGGCCGCCCGCCTTATCCAACTCTTGATGCCACCGGTTGAGGCGCGCCTGAAGAGCCCGCAGAACCTCCGGGGCGTCCCGAGAGATATCGTGGGCCAAAAGCGGGTCTGAACGGTGGTCGTACAAGGCTGTTTTGTAGCTGCCATCAATATGGGGTGTGGCGACCAAAACGTGGTCTTTCGTGCGAACAAAGCGCTGTCGGGTTCGCTCTGCCGGCCAGCCTTTCCAAGCCCGGGCAAGCCTATTTATCTGGCGTGGGTGGGCGGCTGATACATCCCGCTGGAGGTCTGGGTCTGCCCGTCGGTCGAATAGGCGCCTAGGCATTTTTGGGTGATCGCAGAGCGAGAAACGTTCGCCATGGATGCAGTGAAGCTTATCTTTTCGGCCAGCGACTAAAAATCCGCCCATGCGCGCATGCAAGGCACTTCCAGACTCTCCCACCACCATGGCACGCCGTGATTCTGGTGGTATCAAAAGCGACTCGCCGTCCAAGCCGGCTGTGTATTGGCCATCGATGCCAGTGAGTGCGGCCACCGTGGGTACAATGTCCTCGAGGCTCACCACCATATCGGTTTGACCCGGTGAGATCATCGGCCCAGACAAGACCAGCGGGACTTTGGTGGACGCATCGTGGGCGTTGGGCCCGTGCTCAAAAAACAAGCCCCATTCGCCTAAGTTTTCACCATGGTCTGCGGTAAAAATGATCAGGGGATTGGGGCGACCCAAATCTGAGAGACCGTCCAGAAGGCGGCCGATTCCGTGGTCAGTGAAGGCGATTTCTGCGTCGTATAGGGCTGAACATTGGTCGAGCACTCGGGCAGACCGGCCGTCTCTGTTCTCAAAATAACGATAGCGGGCAAGCTTTCCGGCTTTGGCTTGGGCCGCGATTTTGTCGCAGCCTCGGGTGTTTTCTTCGGGCTTGAAGGCGGCGGGCGGTGCGTAAGGAAAGTGGGGGTCAGAAAAATGAGTCCACAAAAACAAGGGGCACGCTTTGGGGGTGTCCTTTATTTTGGCGAGAGCGGCTGAGGCGATCGCTGTGGCGGGTGCGTCGTAGTCGACCTCGAAGACATCAAAGCCGCGGTCCATATTTTGGTCGGGTCCAGCGACTGGCATGGCTGAGATACCGACGGTTGCCCATCCTTTTTGCCTCAACATGGTGGCCAAGGTGTGCGGTGCCGTCATCTTTTCGCCGACCTCTCGGGCACCGTGGTGGTGAGGGGCCAAACCGGTCATCATGCTCGCCAAAGCCGGTGTGGTCCGCGGGACCGGCGCGATGGCATTGCTAAAGACCATCCCTTTGGCTGCCAGGGCGTCCAAGCGGGGGGTTGATGCGTTGGCGTGTCCTGAAAATCCGAGGCGATCTGCGCGGGTGGTGTCTATCGAAATGATGACAACATCTGGGCCAGTGCGAAGACATTCCACTGGGGCGGGTATGGTTTTGATTTTGGGGGCCTCGGTACATCCCAGCGCTCCAAGCCCCACCGCCAAAAATAAAAATCTCATCGAATAGACCTTGGACGAGCGGCCAGTAGCCATAAAAAATCGACGGTGAAAGAAAAGCACAAAATCCCCGTGGCCATCATCGCGAACGCTTCTGAGATGTATTTTAAGGGTGCCACAGCTGCCACCAAACCCCCGGTGCCCAACACACAACAAGCTTTCCGGCGCCACGATGGTGGCAGGTCTTGGCGCATCCATTCGAATGCGAGGCTCGCAGCCACCCAACCATAGCGCAGCAGTCCGCAA
>OBJC01000038.1_pt1 | contig 27504 bp, 23 predicted proteins | sample 1481521 | NCBI WGS metagenome assembly OBJC01 (sample SAMEA2341961, study PRJEB22496) | metagenome | biome: marine; feature: hydrothermal vent; material: water | place: Pacific Ocean | collected 2011/2012 | reverse complement strand
CTGATTTCTTTTGGATCTGGAGGGGTGTCTAGGCTCTTGGTCTCGTTGCCCGAGGATATGGACACAATTCAGGCGGGAGAAGCACTCGAAGTCGGCTTGGCTTTGGTGGACGAGGATGGCCATCAAGTCAGGGGTCAAGCGGCCACAGTGGCACTCACCGAAGTTTGTTTTGGTGGAACCTTAGGCCTCACCCACACTTTTATAGATATGGCCACGGTGACCGTCGTTCCGACTGCAGCCTGCGAGTTCAACGGGATTCAGGCCTTTGGGGCCGCCGAAGGTCGGGGGATTGCTGGCACCTCCAGGAGTTTTAGAACTGTGGCTGGGGCGCTCTCCTTGCTCGAGGTCCAGGCCACACCGTTGCGGGTCTCGGCTGGGATTGACGAGGTGACGCTTTTTGTACAGGGTGCGGACGCCTGGCGAAACCCAACAGTGACGCCTTTGGGTACTTTGACCCTTTCCGATGCGGGTGGCGTTATTTCTACGGCCAATGGAAACGGTGAGTACATCTGTACGGAGGCTGCCGAAGGGGGAGCGGTTTGTGGGCTTCACCTATTTGTCGCCGACGAGGCGAGATGGATAGCGGTCGAGGCGCCCGAGGGCATCTCGGGTACAAGCGCCCCGATACAGGTTTTGGCTGGTGCTGGGATAGACATCACGGTCACTCCTGAACACTCAAACATGGTCGCAGGTGAGCCGGTGGATGTGTCGGTGTCGGTCAAGGATGTTTTCGGCAACACGTTATTTTTGGGTGCTACAGACCTTGATGCCTTGAACTTCACGGATATAGATGGGCCCGTGGCCTGCAATCACATCGATTCCGACCTGCCTGCAAGGGTTTATCGGTTCTCGTGCACCCTTACGGTGGTGGGTACCGGAAAACGACTCTTCGTGGGTGCGCCAACCCTGGGTGCGATGGGGCAATCCGGGCTGATTGATGTCGGGCCGGGCGAGCTGAATGCTGTGGCGTTGACCATTGACGAGAGCGCCTACATCGACGGGATGTTTGCCGGAGACACACTCGCGGTCGCGGGTGAGGGCTTTGATGCCTACGGCAACCGTGTGGACGGCGTCTACAGCTTGGGGTTGACCCTCGTGGGGGGTGGGCTGGATACCTTGACCCTCACCGATGGGGTCGGCCTGTCCTTGGTCACACTTACCCATGCCTTGCAAGGCGAGTCGGTGTGGGCTGAATTAGACGGGGCAATCTTAGGCGGCAGCGCCAGCTTTGATGTTTTTTCTGGATTCCCGAACGCGGTTGAAATTTCTGTTTCCCGCCCATGGGCATATGTGGGCTCTCCCTTGGTGGTCGCCCTCCGGCTGATCGACGCTTTCGGAAACACCACGACTGGGCCGACGCTCGATTACAGCATGACATCCCGTGGGGGTTTGGCCCCTGAGGTGACGGGGTCGTTTAGTCGGTCCGGCGTGGCCCATATGCTGTTTGAATCAGCCGGAATTGGGGACACCATAGACCTTGTGGCTGGGCCGTACTCGGCGAGCATCGCACCCGTCGATGTCGGGTTGAGTTGCACCGGTAGCCCCGAGGTCGCCATCGATCTCGATGGACTGGCAGGCGGCCGGGTTTGTCTTGGCCCAGAGGGTAGAGCCAGTCCTGCGCTGGTATGGGATGTGGACGGTCTGGTTCACTCATCGATTTTGCTGGACGGCGTGACTGAATACAGAGGTGCTGCTGATTTGAGGCGAATCGAGCTGAATGGGGCCGGCCGCACCCAGGTGGCGGGCTTCTTCATTGACAACACGGGCTGCGGGCATGGTGCCGAGGTGGATCTTTTTGCGGACACACTCGGTTTGGCGGTGGGGGCAATCTCTGTGAGCGTTGGCGTGGACGCACTTGTTGCGGGCGCGGATGGCACCATGGGGGCGACCGATGTCGAGGTGACATCCACCGACTGCAGTGGTGACGTTGCTGCGGCGGCTTCTGTTCTCATACGGGCAGAAAAGGGGGCCTTAGAGGCCATCGCTGGCAGCACATTGGTGGCATCGGGCTCAGGCCTTCAGCTGTCTTTAGATGAATCCGGTCGTGCTGCCGTGCGCTGGACAATGGTGGACGAGGTCACATCAGGGGATGCAAGGCTGTTGCTGGGCAGCCAAAACCGCTCGGCTTTTGGGCAGGGAGGCCTGACGGTGAATGGTGACTCTTCTCCGCCCATGGTCCTCGGTTTCGACGCTACTGGCGCCGGAGAAGGGGTGCTGGACGAGATCACAGTTCATTTTTCTGAGGCCATGCTTAGTCCAGGAAGCGGCCTGAGTGACCCTGAATATATGATGCTCACCGATGGACTGGGCGGCGTGGCCGAGATTCTGTTCGCCGGGTTTTCCCATGATGGACGAACTTTGACCATTCAGGTCACCCCCCTCGTGGGCGCTGCTGAGGAGCGGTGGACTTTGTGGTTGAGCGATAACTTTCGTGATCTTGCCGGTAACCGCATGGATGGTGACTTCGACAATATTGCCGGAGGCGACTGGGAGGGCTTGTTTGGCGATAGCGAAGAGGTCGGGGCGGACTTGATAAAATGCTGGCCTTCGACTGGGTGGTTTCGGCCAGATGGCGATGAAGCGGATGGGAGCGAGGCGGATCATATTTGGTTGGACCTGCTCGCTTCTGCCTCTTCGGCTTGGTGGCGTATGGATGTTTTTGACGGAGAAGACCAATGGGTCTTCAGCCACCAGACACCCAGAGTTCGGCCTTTGGATGGGAGCCTGTCATGGGATGGGCGTGACGGTGAAGGGCGCGTGTTGAGCAATGGACGATACGTCTTAGAGCTAAGGGCGGTCGACACATATGGGCATGCTGGCCGAGCGTGTTCGGTGTCGGTTGTGATCGACAACCTTGTGTTCCCGGGCTGAGGCGGGATATGGCCGCCACCAGGAGAGTGAATATGGGAAACGAAATCGACATCAATCAAGCTGAGGACCACTTGGATGGGCTTGGCGACAAATTTATGGATGGGCTCAAACGCCTTGAAAATGCAGACATCGATGGTGCTGCGGAATGTTTTAAGCGTGTTTTGGCGGTCGAACCCCGCTTGGCGGAGCCACGAATCGAGCTGGCCCGGATTCTGATGGAGACCCAGCAGCTCAAACTGGCGGAATCAGAAGTCCGTGAGGCAATAAAGATCCTTGAAAATGGGGGCCAATGGCTAGACCTGGTAACCGAAGATGAGCTTACTTCGGTGGCCTACGGGATTCTCGCAGAGGTGTTGAGGGTCTTGGCTGAGTCGGATGCGGTTGTTTTTGGGGACCCAGATATTTGGCGAAATATTGTAGATGAGTCTCACGCTGCATTTCGCCGCGCGAGAGAATTGGACCCAGAAAATTCCCATGCGAGCTACTGGGCTGGCGGCTTAGATGTGGATGCAGGCCAGGCTTCATCACCTGAGGATGAGGCCTAACGGGTCGCCTTGAGGATGCCTGGGAACTGTACGCCCGCCCGTGCGTCGAGAGCCCGGTAGGCTGCAGATGGCGCACCCATTGTGACGGTGAATTCAAAGTCTGGCAGATAAACTCGCCCATCTTTTGCGATGAGGCCCGCGGGTGGGTTGGGGAACGGGGCCGCAATTTGAAAGGCACGCTTGACTGCCCTGTCCATATGCCGAGAACCGCTTGTGGTGGTCACTTCTACAGTTTCCAGACGTCCGGTGTCGTCTAAAATGGCGAAAACTGCGGTGTGGTAGCTGGGTTGTCGTAGGTGGCTGCGCGCTGAGTTGGGCAGATTTTTGATGTTCTGAGACCAATAAAAGCTCACGAGTCGCCGCACTCGGTTCAGGTAGCCTGCGAACTGAATCTTATGGGTGTCGAGGGCCAAACGACGGGCTGCGGCCAAGTCCAGACGGTCATTATTGGGCGCCCCGGCATATTGAGAGGAAGAATGAGAGGCTGGAACTGGTTTTTGCAGCCCATCTTTATTGGTGAAAGCGAAGGGTGAGGGGAGTGCAGCTAAGCTGCCACCAATATCGGGTTCGAAACGATGATTGCCCACTTGCGCTCCTGTGGATGGCTCCACTGCGTTGACATCGCTTAGGTCCTCAAACTCCAGCTTGTCGTCGGTTGAGTACTCGTTGGCTAGGACCTCGGGATTGATTCGATATTCTTCGGTTCGGGTTTGCTTCGGTACCTTCTGGTCATATTCGGCCAAATAATCTGCCTCGACAGGCCGTATTTCTTCTTTTGGTGGGGCAATATCGACGATTTGGCCCTGCTCAACGGGGTCTTCCTCATCTTCCACCAGTGGCTCTGGGGCTTCTGGGAGTTCGATGCGCATGGTGACGGCATGCTTGGTGTTGGGGTTGGCGTCGATAAGATTTGGAAAAATCGAGTCGATGGCACCCACCAAAACAAGATGAAAGAGGAATGAGAACACGGCCAACCACTGCCATGGACGGCGGGTGGACCTGTGTTGGTGTTTTGGTGGTGGGTATGCCATTGCGTTTGAAATAATGATACCGCTGTCGACCGGTAGCCGGCAACGGGAGATACACTCAATTATGTTTAGCTTGTCAGTGGAGTGAGAGATGTCCGGTGAAAAACGATCCCGATTGCGCCGCCTGGTTCAGCGCATCTCCCGCAGCGATGCGGCCAATTCACCGGTCCCAAAGACAGCCGTGGTGGTTTTTCATAAGGCAGACGGTGAAGTTATCGCAGAGGGTGTGGTGGACACGCACACAACAGTCTTGGCAGCAGCAGCCCAGCTTGAGGTTGACTTTGACCATTTTTGTGGCGGACAAGGCGCTTGTGGCACATGTAGGCTGAAAATTGTACGGGGTAGCACGGCTTTAAGCAAAATGGAATCCAAGGAGGCCTTGGTGCTTGGCAGTCGGGCCCAAAGCAACGGTGATCGCCTGGCGTGTCAAGCCCGGGTCATGGGTGATGTAGAGTTCACAGTCCCTCGGTGGTTCTGAGTTAGGGTAGGCCCGTGAGCAGTGCCCTTCCAAATCGCCGCAGTCATCTTGGGTTCACCCTGCTTCAGGCCCGTGCGCTTGGTGATCGGGTTCGCGACGAAGAACGGGATGCATTCGCCCAGCAACTGGGTGTAAAGCCTGGTCAGATCCATCAGGTCGACATTTTGGAAGATGCGCTTGATCTATCGATGTTGGCTGACTGTGACGCTTTGTTTGTGGGAGGGGCAGGGGAGTTTGGGGTCCTCGACGGCCTCCCTGCCATTGACGCCATGATTCAGTTTTTGGTCGGGGTTGTCGAGCGTGGCCATCCATTATTTGCTTCCTGTTTTGGATTTCAGGGCTTGGTGGTCGGCTTGGGCGGCGAAGTGGTGTGCGACGAGGACAATGCAGAGGTCGGCACGTACACACTGAGTTCCACTGTTTCAGCGAATCAGGACCCTGTGTTTGGGCAGCTTCCCTCAGTATTTAAGGCACAGCTCGGCCACAAAGACCGAGCCACACGGTTGCCCGTCGGTGCTTCGTTGCTGGCGTCATCCGACCTAAGCCCAATACAGGCCATGAGGATTGATGGCTGCCCGGTTTATGCCACGCAGTTCCATCCAGAGTTGACTTGGATCGATAATCGGACACGGTTCGAGCGCTATATGACTCAGTATGGCCGCCTATTTGGATATGAGGAAGCGCAGCGAAAACTGGATGGCCACCAGCCCGGTCCAGAAGCCAATGCGTTGCTGGGAAATTTTGTTGACACCATTGTTTTGGGTATCAAGCCATGAAGGGCGCCGTCTCAGGGGGTAGCCCCCTAACGGTGCAAGCTGGATTGTGGGCGCTTCGCCAAGGCGGAAATGCCATCGACGCTGCTGTCGCCTCGACTTTGATGGCTGGGGTTGCCGAGCCACTGTTGACCGGGCTTGGAGGGGCAGGGGTTGCAACGGTTCGATTTGGTGGTCAGGTCCACACCGTGGACTTTTTCTCGAACATGCCTGGCTTGGCCTGCCCAGATGCAGACCAGGCAGCGATGGAAGAGGTCTCCATTGATTATGGACCCACGACCCAATCATTTTTGGTTGGGAAGGGTGCCGCTGGATTGCCGGGCGTGCCCTCAGGTTTGTGGGCCTTGGCCGATACCTATGGTTTGTTGCCGATGAGTGAGCTGGTGAAGCCCGCCATCAAAGCTGCGGTTGAGGGTGTTGAAGTCACCGAAGGTTTCGCAAAAGTATGTGCGCTTTTATGGCCTATCCTGAATCGCTCACCGGATTTGGCCAAGCTGTTTTCGCCACACGGCCATCCTCTGCGCCAAGGAGAGCTGTTTTTTTGCCCAGATTTAGCGGCCACCCTCGCTGATCTTGGTCAAAATAGGGCATGTTTTTCGAGTGGCCAGGGTGCCCAGGCCTTTGTTGAGCATTTGGGTGATTCGAGCCTGATTAGGCTTGAGGACCTCGCAGCACAGCAACCGGCGATTCGCCCATCGATCTCCATTGAATACAGGGGCGCCAAACTTTGGGTTCCGGGTGTACCGAGTGCTGCGGGCCTTGGGGTGGCCCATACTTTATCGGCCTTAGAGCTAGCGGGTAGCCCGGCTTCGGCAACCGGAATCGACATGATTGAGCGTTTGGAGCGTGCATTGGGCTCCACCGTGGCAGTCCGTGGCAAGGCGTTTCTTCGTGACTTGTTCACCGAAGGCTTTGGGCCATCCTTTATTGCTCGGGTTCAATCGATGCGTGACCCTACAGCGGGGATCTCTCCGGGGTACACGACCCATATCTCGACGGTCGATCACGATGGAAATGCGGTATCCATCACGCATTCGCTCGGCGAGACGTCTGGGGAGCTGGCCGGAAGCTCTGGTGTGATCATCAACAACTTTTTGGGCGAGGCTGATGTCAACCCGCCATTTTTAAGGCGACCACCAGGCGGACGTTTGGTCACGATGTGTTGCCCGAGCATCCTAGAGATGCCTGATGGTCGAATCATTGCACTGGGTTCAGGGGGTTCAAGTCGGATTCCAACCGCAATCATTCACGGCACGATGTATATCGTTGACCAACAATGGTCTGTTCAGGAGGCAGTTCGGGGACCACGCACACATGTCGAGGCCGGCCGCTTACACGTTGAGTCCGATGGGCGGAGCGACCAAACCATGTTGGCCTTGGAGCGGGCGTACCCAGACGTCATTCGTTTTGATGGGCCAAATCTGTTTTTTGGTGGGCTCCATGCAGTTTCTGGGGGGCCTGATGGATTTAGCGGTGAGGGCGATTCTCGGCGGTCTGGAGAGTATGGGGAGACATAGTCCTGGCCTTTTTTATTGTGCATGCACCTTCTGATAATCAATATTATGTAAAGTCATGGATTGGGGAAGTTTGGCATGATTGGCCGCCGTGTTTTGCCCAGTCAGGATTTACACGCCCCGCGGATGATGCTCTGCGTGGAGGTGCCTCAGGCGTTCTCTCGCAACATGGGTGTAAATCTCAGTTGTCGATATGTCTGCGTGGCCCAGCATCGCCTGCACCGCCCGCAGGTCTGCACCGTGAATCAACAAATGGGTTGCGAAGGCGTGTCTTAAAGTATGGGGCGACACCCGCTGCCGTATGCCGGCAATCTTCACATAGATCTTCAGGCGTCCCCAAAAGTTTTGGCGGGTCATGGCGTTCCCACGAATGCTCAAGAATATCGGGGCCTTCATGTCTGAGCGAGTTGCGAGGTAAGCAGCAACGGCTTCCCCTGCTCCATCTCCATATGGAACCAACCGCTCCTTCCCACCTTTTCCACTGACCACCACCCAGCCATCATGCCATTGGTCTCGACGTAAACCCACCAGCTCTGAAACCCTCAACCCTGTGGCGTAGAGTAAGTCGAGCATGGCGCCATCGCGCAACCCCAAGGCTGTGTTGCGATCTGGAGCCTCTAAAATGGCTGATACCTGGGGTTCTGACAATGTTCCGGGCAGCTTTCGTGGAATTCGAGGCGCACTCAGGAGCGCTGCAGGATTTGCCTTGAGTTCGCCTTCGTCCACCAAAAACTTGAAGAGTTGGCGCATGGCCACCCGATGTCTGGCGATGCTGCTCGGGGCGAGTTTTGAGTCGTGTAAATCGACCAGCCAAGCGGCCAATACTTTTTGTGTGGCCTCACTGGGTGTGGACACGCCTTTCAGAGCCAAAAATCGACACAAGCGCTGCAGGTCGCGACTGTACCCATCGAGAGTATTTTCAGATAAGCCCCGCTCGGCCCGGCACCAAGCCAGAAATCCATCCATGGCAGACCGCATCAGTTTTCCTTTTGACGGCCGAGCCAGGCTTCGACAGCATCCACGATGGCGGTCGAAGTTGCATGCTGAAAGTGAGGCGCACGCAAACGAGATTCGTCGTCAGGATTGGAAACAAAGCTGGCCTCAAAGAGAATCGCTGGCATTCGGGTGGACACCAATACATAAAACAACGCTGTTTTTGTCCCCAGGTCGACCACATCTGCATCTGGATAGACCGATCGCAGGTGGTCAACGACTGTGCGTTGGACCTCGAAGGCTAACTCTCGTGAAAGGCGGTCGGTTCCGGCGGCCAATAACCGCCCCAGAAGCGGGTCAGACTTGTCAGACCATCCTTTGGCCATGGCATTTTCTCGGGCTGCAACCCGTGCGGCGTTGGCATCGGTGGCGCTGGCCAGAGAGTAAGTCTCGATGCCTTTGGCCACATTGTTTGGAGCGGCATTGGCGTGAATCGATAAGAACAAGTCCGCACGCTCACGGTTGGCCAAGGCTGCCCGATCGCGAAGGGGTATAAAGATGTCTCTATTCCGGGTCATGATGACATCAACATTTAGCCGTTGCCGGAGCAGGCTTGCTGTTCTGCGGGCCAGTTCGAGGGCGATATCGGCCTCTCGTGTACCCTTTGTGCCGATGGCTCCATGGTCAAACCCACCATGGCCTGCATCCAGCACAATAAGCTTTCTGGAGCGTGGGGTATTTTTGGCCATCCTCGATAAGGACACGCCGTTTAGCCAGGCCTCAATATGCTCAGCTGTTGGAAGGCTTTCATCCGGAATGCCATTTCTAGGAAGCAAGTCAATCAAAAATGCAGAGTCACCCAGCTCGCGGGTGGTGACGGTTCTGGCCTCATCCAGTTCGATGGTGAACTGAATGCCATCGCCCACATCGACGATCTGGATTTGTTGGATACCTGATTTACCGATGGTGATCTTTGCCGGGACTGATTCGCTTCGTTGGACCCCAGGCAGATGAAGTGTCACGCGCGCAGGGGCAGAGGCAGTCGGTGGCGATGAACGGGTCTGAACGTCCTGGATGGCGTCACTGTTGAGCACCAAAATTCTGGCGTGGGTTTCGCCTGCAAAAACCCTGACCTTCTCTAATTCCGCTGCGTGCAAGACGCCCAGGAACATAGCAATGAACACCATGATCATGTCTGGGCCAAGGCTTTGAGCCGATATATCGCCGCGAGGGCATCTCTTGGGCTCATCGCATCGGGTTCGATCTCGCTAAGGGCCTCGGACAGCGCGCTGCTGGGTGGAGTGGGATCAACTGTTTCTGGGGAAGATCCAAAAAGGGAGACCTGTGGCCCTGTGTTCCTGGCCCGTTCTTTTTCGAGGTATTTCAACAAGGCTTTGGCCCGATCCACAACATCTGTGGGCATACCGGCCAGTCGTGCGCATTGAACGCCGTAGGAGCGAGAGGCTCCGCCATCCTTGAGGCTCCTCAAGAAGATGATCCGGTCGCCCCATTCTCGAACACCGACATGCATGTTCATGGCCCCCGCACGCTCATCTGCGAAGCCGATAAGCTCGTGGTAGTGGGTCGCAAAAATTGTCCGGGCTTGGATTCGATCATGGAGATTCTCAGCAACGGCCAAGGCAATCGAGAGCCCATCGAGGGTTGATGTCCCTCGCCCGATTTCATCCAGCAACACCAAAGAGCGGTCGGTCGCCTGATTCAGAATGAGTGCAGTCTCGCTCATCTCCACCATAAATGTACTTCGCCCTGAGGCCAGGTCATCCGAGGCGCCGACGCGAACAAAGAGCCGGTCACACACGCCAATATGGGCAGACTCGGCGGGCACAAATGCACCAATTTGAGCCAAGAGCACACACTGTGCGACGGTGCGCATCACTGTGCTCTTTCCGGCCATATTTGGCCCGGTCAAAATCATGAGTCGGTGGTGTTCATCCAAATAGATATCGTTGGGAACGAAGGCCTCATCTAAGCTCATCGCCTCGACGACCGGATGCCGGCATCGCTTTAAGGAGATGGTCGAGGAACGATCGAGAGAAGGGCGAACATAGCGTCTGTCTACCGCCAGTTCGGCCAAGGCGGAGAAGGTGTCCACCGCTGCGATCCAGCGCGCCAGGTTTTGAAGCCGGTCGACCTCAGCGGCCACTCGATCTCGAAGCGCACGAAACAAGCTGTGTTCGAGGGCTTTCCTGGCGTCGTCGGCACCGAGCACCTTCTCTTCAAACTCTTTGAGCTCTGGTGTGATGTAGCGCTCTGCATTCGATAGGGTTTGCTTCCTGAGCCAGTCGGCTGGGACCCGGCTAACGTTCGCGTTGGTCACCTCTAAAAAATAGCCAAAGACCTTGTTGTGGCGCACTTTCAGGCTGGTGATGCCCGTGGCTTTGCGTTCTCTGGCCTCGATGGCTGCAATCGCGCTTTTTCCCTCTGTCGAGAGTGAAATATATTCATCGAGTGTGGCGTCTTGGCCTCGGCGAATCATACCCCCATCGGTGATGCTCACTGGGGGCTCGTCGACCAGCCATGCGTCGATATCACCACAGACATCGGACAATAAATCAGTCGGAAGCTCATCTTGAAAAGGGCCCAGTTTACTGAGGTTGTGCACCACAGCGGGTACCGCGGCCAAAGACTGGCCCAATGCGCGTAAATCTCGCGCGTTTGCAGTCCCTTGGGTCGCCTTGGTGCCCAAGCGTTCCAGGTCTGCCACACATTTTAGGCTGGCGCGGACTGACCTTCGGATGGTGGAGTCCAGCATGGCCTCCACCTTGTCTTGGCGAACTGATATGCGGTCAGGGTCGATCAGGGGCCGAGAAAGCCAGTCCCGCAAACAGCGCCCGCCCATCGGGGTAGCTGTACGGTCAATCAGGTGAATGAGGGTCCCCTTCCTTCCCTGCCCTCTGAGTGGTCGGAAGACCTCAAGGTTGGTGCGTGTGGTTTTGTCGATCACCAGGTGCCCGGCGATGGCATAGGGCCTGAGCGCCTTCACATGGTCGAGGGATACCCTGGCTGTTTGGCGCACATAAGAGACCAGAGCGCCCGTGGCGCACAAAGCCGCGTTTAGGTGGCTGGCCCCAAAACCAGATAAGTCGCGTGTGCCGAGCAGTTCTGTCACGCTCCGTCTTGCCGCGGTCTCTTCAAACCATTCCTCCTCCACCACTGTAATGGCGGTGTCGCGAAGTGAGGACTGGATTTCTGGGTCTAAGGCCAAGCGTTCGCTGACCACCGCCTCTTTCGGAGCGATGCGCTCAATCTCACGAAGGGCCTCTGCCTTGCTTTGGCATTCGGTCAGCAGCAACTCACCGGTGGATACATCCAGAAAGGACAGCCCCCAAGGCGAGGGGCCAGTCAGGCCCAGCAGAAAACAGGCCTCACGCGCCTCGATTTGGTCACTGTCCCATGGCACGCCAGGGGTACACACGCGTACGAGCTCACGCTCCAAAAGCTTGGGGCGTTCATCACCGGTTGGTTGGACCTGCTCTGCAATGGCCACTTTATGGCCACTGTCCACCAAGCGACGGAGGTAGCCATCGGCTGCATGGTGAGGCACGCCACACATTGGGATGGGGTTTGGATCTTTGCTGTTGCGACTGGTGAGGGTAAGCTCGCATACAGAAGATGCTGTCTGTGCGTCTTCAAAAAACAGCTCGTAAAAGTCGCCCATTCGATAAAACAACAAGGCGTCAGGCACTTGGTCCTTGAGCGCCAGGTATTGTTGCATCATTGGGGTGTCGGTGGCTGCCATTAGTCAGAAACACGACGCAGAATGAATGCCTGAAAGCCATCTTCATCTGCAATGGGGGGGACCGAAGACCAGGATGTTTCAATTGACCAGCCCTTGAGAGAACCCGCCACGGCAATTCCCTCCTCGGGCTCTGTTGAGCAGACGGCATAAATCAATGCGCCTCCGGGCTTGACGGCCAAAGCGGCATTTTTGAGGATTATCCGCTGAGCGATGGCCATCGCAGCCATGTCTCCCCCTTGCCTGCGCCACAGTATTTCTGGGTGACGGCGTACTGTTCCCAGGCCCGTACAGGGCGCGTCGACCAAAACAGCATCGAACAACTGATCTGGCCCCATGGACGATGTGGCCCAATCATGTACAAGGGTTGGCATGTCAATTTGCAAGCGGTGGAGGCTCTCTCGCATCAGGTCCAGGCGGCTAGGCTCTCGATCGGTGGCTGTCACTTTGAGTCCAGCCTTGGCCATACGAAAGCTTTTTCCACCGGGCGCTGCACAAGTATCCAAAACTGAGCCACCGGGTTTAACAGCGTCAATAACCATGTCTGCGACCTTTGCTGCCGCTGGGTCCATCACCCAAAACAGGCCATCTTCAAAGCCCTCGAGGTGGGCGATATTGCCAGACCCTGCGGGTAGGGCCCAAAGGTCTCCTAGGCTTTCTTCACCCAAAACAACCGGGGAGACACCAAGGGTGTCAGGTGGTGTGCCTGCGAGACAAATCACAGCGGGCTCGCGAATGCGTTTCAGCCATTCGGAATGACCGGCCCACCGGGGGGCGAGCCATGATGGCAATACGTGTTCTGGTTTTTCAGACAGTGGCAGGCTGGCAGCCTTACGCAGGACTGCGTTCACCATGCCGGATGCGCGACGGAGCCCAATAACCTTGACAGCTTCGACCGCTTGATGAACGGCCGCATGAGGTGGCGTACGGCATTTTTGCGCCTCAAAAAGCCCCATTCGCAGAGACACCCGCACACCCACATCGAGTTTGTGTATGGGTCGGCTACAAAAAGGAGCCAAGGCGTGGTCGAGCGCTGCTTGCCAACGCAAGGTTCCAAGAGCCAAATGCCATGCAAGGCCGCGGTCTGGGCCTTTTGGGGGTGAAAAATCAGCCAATAACTCTTCGACGTGTCCACCATCTTCTACAGCGATCAGCGCTTTGAGCGCAGAGATTCGACCTGGATTTACCCGGCTCATTTTTTGACATCCATAAGTTCGAAGGCCACAAATCGGGCCAAAGTGTTCTCAGATTGTGCACCACGAAAACGGTGGCCATTGATAAACCACGTGGGCCTCGCCCGAACGCCCAACCCTGGGGCTGGCACGATCTCGGCCTCCGAAATGGTGACCGCTATTTCTGTACCAAAGCGTAGATTTAAGCCCCCCAGGGTCGCTTTGGTCTCCTTCGAAAAAGGACCGTTACGGTCGCGAAATAAATGGATTTGTACCGGTGTCCCCTCGCCTAACCCTGGTATCCAAAGGTCAGGATAGTTTATGGACGCCTTGATCTGGCCTGAGGGTCGACCCTCGACGGTCAGTCGGATTGTCCGCGCTAAAAGCTTGGAAAGTGCAGCGCAGTCTGTGCTTTGGCCCGAAGCTAAGCAATGAGCGATGGGCAAGCTCCCGCATTCGATGCAAGGTGACGGTGTGATGTTGACAGCCGTAGATGCTGTCCGCTGTTGGGCGTCGTCGAGCACATCAAGCGCCGGCCAAAGCTTGCGGAGCTTTGTTAAGGCGATGGGCTTGGGGCCTTCGAGATCGATCGACATATCAACCCGTCCGCCGCCGCCGCCGCTGCTCTCAAGATGGCGTGATTGGGGTGGGTCTGCTGCCCTCTCGCAGCCAATGACCGCAAGTAGAATCCAAAACATGGGCACCCTCAAGTCCAGTCGTCGTCTGGCTCGCGAAGGCCTGCGCGTACATTTTCACGCTCAAAATTATTGAGCTTACGCTGCAAAGCCATTCGTTGGAGGCTGCCAAAAAAGCCAGCGAACAACAAGCCTGCTCCGAAAGCGATGAGGAGCATGAATGGAATGGGCTGTGGCGTCTTAAGCTTGTAGGCCACAAACCAAAGGTTGAGGCTGAGGTCGCTCACCCGTCCAAGGTTCTGAAGCGTGAACAAAGCCACAAAGGCCGCCGCGAGGCATATCAGGATGATTTTTATCCAACGTCCTGTATGTCCCACGGCGGCCTCCGTTATTGTGTGTATCTAAGCTTACTCTTCGGCGGCAGGCTCTGCATCCTCAACAGGAGCTTCTTCTTCAGCTGCTGGTGCTTCCTCGACTGGTGCTTCCTCAACTGGGGCTTCCTCAACTGGGGCTGCCTCGACTGGGGCTGCCTCAACTGGTGCTTCCTCAACTGTGGCTTCCTCAACTGGGGCTGCCTCAACTGGGGCTGCCTCAACTGGTGCTTCCTCGACTGGTGCTTCCTCGGCAGCAGCCTTGGCCACACCGAGTTTGGCAGAGAGGTCACCGAGCACATCACCCAAGCGGGCGGTTGAGTCTTCGGTTTGGCGTGCAATGAAGTCACCAGCGGTCTCACCGGTCTGGTTTCCATCAGTATCAACATCATCAGACGAGACTTCGGCCAAACTAAGCTTGCGGTCGTATGGGTCAACCCGGCGGACTTCCACGAACATTTCGTGTTGGTCAGGGTAAACCGTGGCCCACTCACCTTCTGGGGTGGAAAGCTCAGACATGTGAACCAGGCCCTCGACGCCTTGCTCGATTTCGACAAAGATGCCGAAGTCGGTGCGGCTGACGACTGTACCCTTGATCACTTGGCCCAAGAAGTAGCGTGACTGCACGGACAACCATGGGTCGTCAGAGAGTTGCTTAATGCCCAAGCTGAAGCGCTCGGAGTCGCGGTCGATGTTGAGCACACGGGCCTCAACATCGTCACCCTTGTTGTAGACCTCAGACGGATGCTTGATGCGTTGGCTCCAAGACAAGTCTGAAATATGTACAAGGCCGTCGATACCTTCTTCGATGCCGACAAAGATACCGAAGTCGGTGATGTTCCGAACAGTACCCTTGATGATGGTTCCGACTGGGTATGTCTCCTCGACGACGTCCCAAGGGTTGGCCTCGAGTTGACGCATGCCCAAGCTGATCCGCTTGTTCTCGACATCGACACCCAAAACCTTGGCCTCGACAACCGTTCCCATCTCGACGAGCTTGGAAGGGTGCTTGACGCGCTTGTTCCAGGTCATCTCTGAGATGTGGACCAAGCCTTCAATGCCGTCTTCGAGCTCTATAAAGCAACCATAGTCGGGCATGGATACAACCTTGCCTCGAACAATAGCGCCGGCGGGGTAACGCAGGTCGACCTCGGCCCATGGGTCGGGACGAATCTGCTTGCAACCCAGGCTGACACGCTGAGACTCGGCGTCAAACTTGAGCACCTTGACCTCAACCTCTTGGCCAACCTCAACCATCTCAGAAGGATGGGTGATGCGACCGTAGGTCATATCGGTGATGTGAAGCAGGCCGTCGATACCGCCCAAGTCGATGAAGGCGCCGTAATCGGTGATGTTTTTGACCACACCGATCATAATGGCGTCGATCTCGAGATCCTTGAGGGTCTCGGTCCGCTTGACCTTGCGGTCCTCTTCGAGGAGGACGCGCCGGCTGAGCACGATGTTTCCACGGCGCTTGTTGAATTTGATAATCTTGAACTCGAGGGCCAAGCCCAGCATTTTCTCGAGGTTCTTGACGGGGCGAAGGTCGACCTGTGAACCTGGAAGGAATGCCTTGACGCCGATGTCGACCGAGAGGCCGCCCTTTACGCGTGAAATAATGGTGCCCTTGACGGTTTCGCCAGCTTCGTGAGCTGTGGCGATGTCTTCCCAGGCCTTCATTTGGTCAGCCCGACGCTTGGAAAGCTTAAGCGTGCCATCGGCCTCGCTCATGGAGTCGAGATAAACATCGACGTCTGAACCGACCTCAATGGTGAGTTCGCCCTCTTCGTTCAGAAACTCATTCCGAGAGATAGAGCCTTCAGCCTTGTAGCCGATGTCGACGGTGATCCAGTCACCATCGATGTTGATCACCTTGCCGGTGACAACCGTTTGCTCTTTGATGCTTTTCTGGTCGAGGTATTCGTCGAAGATGGCGGCAAACTGGTCGCGGTCTAGTTCCGCAACATTGGTATCGATGTTCATATTGATTGTTTTTTTTTGGACGCCAGCTGCCTTGCTGTGTTCGTTCGGCGCTGTGCGTGCTTGAGTTGTTGTGTTCTGCTCACCACGAACCATTCGTGTTGACTAGAACCCTGTTTTGTTGGTTTTTTACCTTCGAGAGGGAGATACCCCTCGAAGACCGCCTCTACTATTGCTAAAAAGGCAGTCGGTCAAGCCCGCTCCCAAGCTAAGTCGATAATAATTTGGGCGGCCTGCTGAGGGCTGAGGGCGCTGGTATCCAAGTAGACCGCATCATCCACCTGGACCAATGGTGATTCCGTCCGTTCTCGGTCCTGTTGGTCGCGCTCTGATACCTGTGCACGAATGGTCTCCAGTGGGATGGATTGGCCTTTTTGGATCAGCTCTTGGTGGCGTCGTTTGGCGCGAACGTCCACGCTGGCGTCGAGATATATTTTCAAGGCAGCATCAGGGAGCACGACAGAGCCGATGTCCCGGCCGTCCATGACCACGCCACCTTCATCTGCCATCGCTCTTTGGCGGAGCACCAGGGCTGACCGGACTTGGGCGTGAACGGCGACGTTTGAGGCCCCTCGCCCGACGGACTCAAAGCGGATTGCATCAGAAAGGTCCTCGCCATTGACCACGATGGACAACATGCCGCCCAGCCACACAAACTCAAAACGAAGCCTGTCGGTAAGTTGGCTGAGCCCGTCGGCGTCCGACAGGCTCAGTCCGGCCCGTGACGCGAGCAATGCCACACAACGATACATGGCGCCCGTGTCGATGTAGGCGAAGCCGAGCGACCTGGCCACCGCTCTGGCGACGGTCCCTTTTCCTGATGAGGCGGGCCCATCGATGGCGATAACAATTCTTTTAGGCACGAATTTGCTCCAGGAGGTTCATAAACTGCGGAAAGGAACTGGCAATGGCCTCCCCGCCGCTCACCCTTGTTTCGTCTCCACTCTTCAATCCTGCGACCACGGCTGCCATGGCGATGCGATGGTCACCGGTTGCGTCTATCGAGATTGCGGCGGTGCTGCGGCCGTCACATCCGTCGATGGTGAACCCTTCTGGGGTGTCGGTCACCGCGCAGCCCATGGCGGTCACGATTTTCAAGATGCCCGCGATACGGTCTGACTCTTTTACCCGAAGTTCGAGAGCATCTCGGACCGTGCTGCGCCCGGTGGCGCATGCCATCGCAACCGCCAGTACCGGTAGTTCGTCCACCATTCGTGGAATCAGATCGCCGTCGATGTGAACCCCGTGAAGGGCCGCAGACCGCACTCGGATATCCGCCACAGGCTCTCCCGAAATCGTTTGCATATTCATTATGGTGATGTTGGCGCCCATTTTTTGGAGCGCGTCAATAATGCCGGTCCGGCTGGGGTTGACGCCCAGGTGGCAGATGGTGATGTCTGAGCCCGCCAAAATAGAGGCGGCGACAATAAAGAAAGCAGCAGAAGAGATGTCACCGGGAACATCGACATCGACGGCCTTGAGTCTCTGTGGGCCACCCAAGCGAATGCGATGCCGGCCATCGGGGAGCACTTCATCTTCGAAAACGACACCCATCGCGCGCATCATTCGCTCGGTGTGATCCCGACTGGTCGTCGGCTCAATGAATTCCAGCAGTCCCTCACCTTGGACCGCGGTGAGTAGGACGGCAGTCTTGACTTGAGCCGATGCCACCGAGCTTTGTACGCTTTGGTTAACGATGGCTCCTCCGGACATGCTCAGGGGTGCAGAGGATACGCCCTTCTCAAAAAGTGCCCCAAGTTTTGAAAGGGGGCCGGCCACCCTTGCCATGGGCCTTCCGCGCAGGGAGCGGTCACCGGTAAGGGTGACTTTGAAGTGCTGCCCAGCCAATAAGCCCATCAATAACCGAATGGTTGTGCCGGAGTTGCCGCAATCTAGAGGCTCATCCGGGGCGCTAAATTTTCCACCTCTGCCGATAATTCGACTTGGCTCGATTTGAACGCCAAGCTGCCCTAGACACCGGGCTGTGGCATGTAAATCCTCTGAGTCTAAAAGCCCCGTCAAGTGGGCCTCACCCACAGCGAGCGCGTTTAGGATCAGTGCGCGATGAGAAATGGACTTATCTCCAGGAACCCGAAACCGCCCACGCAGGACTCCACCACCCCTCAGCGTCAGTTCTTTTGCCACGGCTATTCTGCTTGCCCCTCAAAAAAGGAGCCCATGGCACGGAATCTGTCGTAGCGGTCTTGCTTTCGAGCTTCACCGGACATTGTCAACAGCTGGTCGAGGTTTTCGCGCAAGGCTACCCCAAGGTTTGAGATGGCCATTTCTGGGTTGCGGTGAGCACCGCCCCGTGGCTCTGCAATCACCTGGTCGACCACGCCCAATTTGAAGCAGTCCGCTGCGGTGACCTTTAGCGCCTCCGCGGCCTTCGGACCTTCGGCACGGTCGCGCCACAGTATCGCTGCGCAGCCCTCGGGTGAAATCACAGAATAGACCGAGTTTTCCAGCATTAAAACACGATTTCCGACCCCCACCGCGAGTGCCCCACCTGAGCCACCCTCGCCGATGATTGTGCAAATAATCGGCACGGTAAAAGTAGACATCTCCATGATGTTTCGAGCGATGGCCTCTGCTTGTCCCCGTTCTTCGGCGTCAATGCCTGGATAGGCCCCAGGGGTGTCGATAAAGGTGAAAATGGGGCGCCCAAAGCGATTGGCGAGTTCCATGAGGCGCAGTGCTTTTCGGTAGCCATCAGGTCGGGCCATCCCGAAATTGCGAAGAATATTTTGCTTTGTGTTTCGGCCCTTCTGGTGGCCGATAACCATGACGGGTGTCCCCCCAAATCGAGCTAGCCCACCCACGAGGGCGTGGTCCTCATGGCCAGCGCGGTCACCGTGCAACTCGGTCCAATCCGTAAATAGGCCAGCCACATAATCTAAAAGATACGGACGGCTGGGGTGTCTGCTTAAAAGCGTGTGCTGCCATGGCGTCAGTGTGGAGAAAACCTGGTCCAGCAAGACGTCGGCTTGACGCTCGAGTTGTTCGATGGCGCCAGAAAAATCGGTGCCCTGGGTTCGCTCAATCTCGCGGAGCCCTTCGATTCGCTGGCGAAGCTCCACGATCGGCCGCTCAAATTCGAGTGTAAAGTCCATGTCGGCCGCGTATTCCGTTCAGTCTTTATTGGAAGGTAAAAACTGCATCGGGACTAAAACTCGCCTGTGAAAGTCGCCACCAAGGCCAGGCCGATGCTGAGCGCCCCGCTCATCGCAGATGCCCCTACCAAGGTGTTTGTTGTGGCACGTTGAGCTTCGAGGGCTTTTGAATTTCTGAGCGGGCCTTGTAGGTCGTCATAGGTTGAGCGTGCTGACATGGCCCCGGCGTAAGTGCCGATGGCGACAGCACCGAGGGCGCTGGCCCCAATCCACAAGTTTCGTTTACTGATAGGCGCCAACTTAAACTGTCGCCGCTGCCTTTGGGGCTCGACCCAGACCAGTGGCTCTGGACCCGCATTCGCATTGGTGGACATGAGGGCAAAAGCGTCGGGTTCGGTTTTGGGTGGATTTTGGCCCAGGTCAACGGATTCTTCACAGAGGTCCAGCCATTTGAGCTGACTGCTAAACTCGGTCCAACGCCCAGACACAGCGCCATCGGGGCATCGGACCTGCGCCACATGGGGGCCGCTTCGCACGGCGTGCATATGGCCATGCTCGACACCGTCAACGAAGGCGACCAACATTCCTCGGGCTTGGGGTACACCAGTTGGGACGGGATCCCTTTGGAGGATTTCATCCCGAAGTGCCTCAAAATAGGCCCTGTCGTCCTTGCTGGGTACAATCTCTCGCGCCCACTTTAACTTCGGAAAAACCGACAGCGCATTTCGGAACCGGTCCACATCCCGCTCCCGCCTGAAGCCTCTCACCCGCCAAAGCAAGCCCTCTAGGTAAAGCAGCTCTGCGACCAGCGCGGCATCCAGAATCTCTGTTTCGTTCGGGACAGACATGCGGGCTTGCAGCAACAGGCTCTCGGCGCGTTCTGTATCCTGCCCTACAAGTGCTACGCGAGCGCCTGCTACGGCGTCAGCAACAACCCCAGCATTGGCAATGCTGCACAAAAAAATAGCGCCAATTAAGCCCACACGGCCTCCGCAATAGAGGGTACGGCGAGATGGGGGCAGAGGTCAAGGTGTGGCGGCGACAACCATGGTATCGAGATTGCGAACCGAGACATGTCCCGCAGGCGCCACGAGCTCCATCATATTGAGTGCGGCGTCGTCGTGCGTCACGCCCACAACTTGCTCTTGGGCGGAAACGATGGAGATGTTCCACACTTCTGGTGAGACTTGTACATCGATGTTGCCCTTTCCAACCGCGACGCGCAACTGCTCAGGGTGAACGCTGACCACCCTTACGTTCCCCTGGCCCAGCTGAACTGTGGTCCGTCCAATGGTCTCCACATCAATCGACCCTTCACCCAGGCTGATGTTGAGATCGGCTACTCCGGTGGCCCAAACTTCACCTTTGTTGAGTGCTATGGAAATCGCCACGCCGTCGGGAACATGAATCTCTGTGTCGACACCACATAAGATTGGTGTGCGACATCGGGCATTCACAGTCAAAACCCCGTCTTGCTCTTCATGGCTAACGGTCGCCACGCCATCTGGGGCTCTGACGGCAAACTCAACCCGTGGAGAGTCGGCGGGTACAATCTCAACCACGCCTGAATCTCCGTTTATTTCGATGCGATGGATGGGCTTGGTTGGTGCGATCACATCTCGATAGCGGATTTCGCCGCAACCGGCGGAAACGCTCAAACATAAGAACAGCAAGCTGGCCTGTTGTGCACACATTTTTCGCCCTTGACCCATGCTCTGCTCCTGGTGGTCCAAGTTTCGAATACGGAAGCGCTTCGTAGGAACTTGAACAGCAGTGTTGACCTGTCAACACCTCTACATGAAATCACCTTAAGGGTGTGAGGTCAAGAGCCTATTTGCTTTTCTTTTCAAAACACCGCTTGGCGATGTCGTCGATGTCTCCGGCTGGGGATTGAGTCCAATTGAGGTTTCGCGCCCAAGTACGCTGCTTTCGGGCGTATTGCCAGGTGTCGCGGGCCGTGCATCGGAGTGCCTCAGGTTCGCTGATTTTTCCTTGATTTGCAGACACTAAATGCCGGTAGGCAAAGCTCTGGAGCGGCTTGGATGTGGCTTTAGGGTCATGGCCAAGCGCCCAATCCACCTCAGCAATGTACCCTCGCTCACACATGCCATCGACCCGTTGTTCAATTCGCTCCCGAAGGTCGTCCGAGTCCATCCACACGGTCTCAGCATCAATGGGCGGCCGACTTGGGCCCAGGGCGTGCAGGGCAGTTTGCGTCATTCCAGTCAGGTGGAACACCTCCAAGGCCCGAACGACCCGAACCTTGTCATTTGGGTGCAGCCGTGCAGCAGCTTGAGGGTCCAGTGCCTGGAGTGCTGTGTGTGGCCGTTCAAGTGCTGAGAGTTCGGCCCGAAGGTCCGGGTCTGCTGGCGGTAATTCCGCCAAGGGATGAACCAGGGCTGAGAGCCAAAAAGTCGTGCCCCCTACAATGATGACTTTCGGGTGTGCCGCCAGGGTTTGGTCGACCAAGGTGATGAAGTCAGAGACGTCTGAGGAGTCCATCAGGTCGTGGGTGTCGATGCCGAAATGGACAACCCCTTCTTGCTCTTCCAGGGAGGGCTTTGCGGTGCCCACATCGAGACCCCTATAAACGGTCATGGCATCGGCGCTTACGATGACGGCGTCATAGCGTTTGGCCAGACGAATGGCTGTAGCGGACTTACCCGAGGCTGTTGTGCCCGCGATCAACAAGGTGCCCATGCTAAATCCGATGAAAACGCTTTTCTAGTTCGGCGCTACTGATGCGAATAGAAACAGGCCTACCATGGGCGCAGACTGAAAAGTCGACCCTGTCGGTGGCGCTAAGGAGGGCGCGCATTTCATATGAAGACAAGAACCGGCCAGCACGAATGGCGCTGTGGCAAGCCATCGTGGCCAACGCATGTTCCACTACATCCGCAGCGGGGCGGCCATCTCCACCCTCTGCGATATCGTCGGCGACATCCTCGATTAGCCGGGTGTGGTCAAGCTTGGCGAGGGCTGCCGGCACGCACTTTAGGGCAAAGCTATCGCCTCCAAAGGGCTCAATCTCAAAACCGTAGCGGGTCAGGGCGTCAACGTGTGCCCCTAAGGCGGCTGCTCGGGCGGGTGAGAGTTCGATGACCATCGGGCTCAAAAAACGCTTTCCTGTACCCAGGTGGCGCTGTGGGGATTGCATCAACTGGTGAAGCATTACCCTTTCGTGGGCTGCATGTTGATCGATTACCACCAACTCCCCCGCTCCTTCGCACAAGATATATGTTTTCGCGAGTTGGCCGAGCACCTTCAGGTCAGCAAAGCATGGGACAGGCAATAAATCTCGCGAATCCGCCTGGGTTGCCGCGCCTGCTAGGTCCCGAGGCAAAATAAAGGGCGAAGAAGTTGTTTCGAAATGACCGGTCTCGACTGATGACCGCCTTGTGGATTCAGCTTCGCTCAGGCGCTCGGGGCGGGGGCTAAAAATCGGCCCTGGCGAGGCGCGCAAGGGTAGCGTCGGCTGAGGCGTCAATTGTACTTTTTCGCTTGGCAGGTATCGAGACTCGGTGGCCACAGGCTTTTTAATTCCATGGCCCTCAAGACCGAACCGAAGCCCCTTGGATACCGCATCAGTCAGATCGTAAGCAAAGCGAAAGCGGACCTCGGTCTTGGCGGGGTGAACGTTGACGTCGACATGATCTGGTGGGACTGTGACCTGAATAACGACAGTTGGAAAGCGACCTTTGGGGACCAGACCTCGGTAGGCCTCGCGCACCGCTCTTCGCAGCACCATGTCCTGAACATATCGGCCGTTCACATACAAATAGCTGGCCCCACGACTGCTCCCTCGGTGGACGCCAACTGGGCTCATCAGTGCCACAGTGCTCATGGTCCCATCAACAAAGGAAACGGGGACGAGGGCTGACCCATGCGGCCCAAGAAGCGCACCCGCACGTTTTGCGCCATCCTCACCCGCTGCATGGCGCAGTACAGTTCGCCCATCGGCAATGACCTCAATGTCGATCTGTGGACGACAGAGCATCTGCCGTGTGACGGCCTCAATGCAGTGAGAGAGTTCTGTTGCTGCAGTGCGCAAAAATTTCCTGCGGGCCGGGATGTTGAAAAAGATGGACCGCAATGAGATATCTGTGCCCTCGGGGCAGCCTGCATCACTTAGGTCTACAAGTTTTCCACCCTCAACAACGATTCGGGTCCCAACCTCTGTGCCCTGCAGTCTGGTCAGCAACTCAAACCGGCCGATGGCTGCGATGCTTGGAAGCGCCTCACCCCTAAACCCGAGAGACTGGACACTAAACAGGTCCTCGTCGGACCGAATCTTAGAGGTGGCGTGACGCTCTAGGCACAAAGTTGCGTCATGCTTGTCCATCCCTGAGCCGTCATCAGATACGCGAATCAGGGACTTTCCTCCCGCCTTCAACTCGACGCGGATGACCTTGGCGCCGGCGTCGATGGCATTTTCGACCAACTCCTTCACGATGCTTGCCGGCCGTTCAACCACCTCTCCTGCAGCTATCTTGTTGATGACCCGGTCCTCTAGGACACGAATCATTGGCCTGGATCCTGGCCTATGCGCCGTTTTTGGCGGAACTGAACCCGAATGGGGGTGCCACCAAAACCATAAGTGGAGCGCAATCGGTTCTCCAAGTATCGCCGATAAGCCTCTGGAACGCCATCGGGGGTGTTGGCCCACACCGCAAATGTAGGCGGTCGCACACGGGTTTGAGTCATGTAGTTGAGCTTGACGGGCCGATGATGATGCTGTGGCACGGAGTTCGCATCGATTGCAGCCTCCAGAAAGTTGTTCAACTCTGCGGTTTTGATGCGTTTGTTGAACTCTGCGTAAATCTTGGTGGTCTCTGGAATGATGAGACGGCACCCCTTTCCGGTCAGCGCGGAAATATACAAGGCGCGGGCCCACTTGAGGTGCGGTAGGCGCTGATCGCGTTCATCGTCTACAACGCGCACATTGCGTTCTGGGTCTGGGGCGACCTTGTCCCATTTATTGAATAGAATCAAAACCCCACGACCACGGTCCTCAATGAGGGCCGCAAGCCGCGCGTCTTGGTGGGAAACAGGCTCTGTCGCATCGACAACGAGCAATATAATGTGGCAACGCTCGATGCACCGAATTGCCCGTGTGGCGGCAAAAATCTCTAAGCGGTCATCGATTTTTGCGCGCCGGCGAACGCCTGCTGTGTCGATGAAGCGATAGGTTTGCCCGTCTATCTCGACCACGGAATCGATGGAGTCCATGGTGGTGCCTGGTGCATCGTGTACGACGTGGCGCTCCTCACCGACCAGCCGATTGATGAGGGTAGACTTTCCGATATTGGGCCGACCCAACACGGCGATACGAATTTCGTTTTCGTCTTCCTCTTCGGCCTCAGTCGCCATTGTGTTGGCCAGATTTTCACCGATTAAAGACCACAGGTCAAAAGAGCCACGGCCGTGCTCAGCTGAGATGCAAAGCATATTGTCTAGGCCCAAGCCCCAAAAGTCGGCGGCATGAATCTCAGCTTTGTCGTTGTCACACTTGTTGACAATCAAGAGTACGGGTGGGTTTTTTGAATTTCTGCTCGCGGCCTTTCGAAGGACTGACGCGGTTTGGTCGTCTGTCGGGGTGCGGCCTGCTTTTTGGTCGACCACAAACAAGATGAGGTCAGCCTCTTGGATGGCTGCTTCAGCTTGAACCCGCACCGAGGAGAACAAACTGTCGTCTGGATTGAGCTCGAAGCCTCCAGTGTCGATCAATATAATCTCGAGCGCACCATCAGACGCAACCCCATAGTGTCGGTCACGGGTGACCCCGGGCCGGTCGTCGACCAAGGCCGCTCGGGTGCGCGTGAGGCGATTAAAAAGGGTGGATTTACCCACATTCGGACGGCCCACGATGGCAACTACAGGAAGCATGTGCGCGTCCTATCCTTTGAGGCAGGTCGCGGCCTCAAAGGAAGTGTATTTTTTAGCCGAGGCTACTCGATACCGAGTGTGTTCAGGAAGCGCTGGCTCTCGGTCCACTTCTCTGCAACTGCGACATGCAGATTTAGGTGCACTTTTGCGCCGAGAAGTCTGGCGATGTCTTTGCGTGCAGCAGTCCCAATTCGCTTGAGCATGGACCCCTGCTTACCGATGATGATGCCCTTTTGCTGATTACGTTCCACCAATATACGGGCATAAATCTCAACAAAAGGGATGCCATCTTCGCGAGGCTCCTCCGTGAATTGCTCGATTTCGACCGCAGTAGAGTATGGCACTTCTTGGTGGGTGCATCGAAAGACTTTTTCCCGGATGAGCTCGGCGACCAAAAATCGCTCCGATGCATCCATGATTTGGTCGGCAGGCCACATAGGCGGCCCGACTGGGAGGACCGCCCGCCAGTGATTCAGGAGGGTGTCAATTCCCCGGCCCTTCAGGGCTGAAATGGGCATGATTTCAGCCCCCGGCAGCCGCTGCCCAAGCCCAGCCATCAATGGCAAGAGTGCGTTTCGGGGCAATTTATCGATCTTATTTAGGGCGATGCAGATGGGCTTGTTTTGAGCCTTGTCCACCACCAACGCCAGGTGCTCGAGGGCTCTGGAAATGGGGCTGCCATCTGTGGGCCACTGTTCGACTGCACGCACGGCGTCCACGACAAAGCAAACCCCGTCTACATCCTCTAGGCTGTTGACCGCAAGGGCCACCATGGCTCGGTTGATGCGCGTTTTTGCAAAGTGAATGCCGGGCGTGTCCACCAGAGCCACTTGCATTTGGTCCTCGGTGTAAATGCCAACGATACGATTTCGTGTGGTTTGCGGCTTGTCCGAAGTAATCGCAACCTTTTGGCCTAAAAGGCGATTTAGGAGCGTGCTCTTCCCTGCATTGGGGCGCCCGATAATCGCTATCGATCCATAGCGGTGTTCGGTCACGGCTTCGTTTTCCTGTGACTCACTCATGACTCCCCCTTCCTGCTGCTTACCCACCACATGGTCACAAAAACCAGCATTGAGCCGCCAAAAAATATTGAAAATACACCGATGGGGTTGTCGACAGGATTCACTTTGCCACCTTTACCCGCACCGTACCCCGTTCAAGGCATGGTTCCGAAACAAAACGCAGTGAAGTGAGCCCAAAATGGGCAGTCAAGGTTCGGCCGTTGATATTTGAAACCCCTTTGGCCCAGCCCAGATCCTTCTCGTTCACCGCAACCAACACCACAGCCCCAATGCTTTGGCTTGGGGCAGCTTGGAATAGCGCAACCAAAGCCAACCGAATCCGGTCACTGAAGCGTCTGGCTTCGATTTTAGACCGAAGGTTTGGGTGCACTGGCCCAGCCACAGCGCGGACAGGAATATCCTGCCCTGGCTGAACCCCCAGCCGAATCACTGTTACGCCGGCAGCATCAAAGCCCTCGACCATTTGTCCGACCACATTGACGGTTTGATTCAAATCCCAGGGCACCCACGCGCCGGTCTGGGCCCATCGGCTTAAGATTGCACCCTCAAAGCCAAGTGCCGGCCAAATGCGCACAAAGTCAACCCAGGGCGGATCGGAGGCGCAAATGTCGGCCACATCGCAAAGCGCACCTTCTACGTCTGCGCCGGGAAGGCCGGTGACCAGGTGAACACCCACCTTAAAACCCATCTGTTGAAGGTTTTTGGCCATCAAGCGAACCCGGTCAGGGGTGTATTGGCGGAGGTTTGTTCTGAGGGTGTGGGGGTCAAAGCTCATGGCTTCGAGCTCAATCATGACCCCGCCCGCATCTCGAAAACCCTTGGCGTTGTCGGGGCTAAGGTCGGCTGGGTGCACCGATAGGCGCATGGGAAGCCCTTCGCAGGCGGTCATCTGAGCCATTGTGGGGATGCCACCGTGAAAAAACCCGACCTCTAGGTCTGCTTTAGGCCACCGTTCGCGGGTTGATGCAATGAGCGCACCGATGGTCTCTGGACAGTGAGGGCGACGGTTTTCCGGGGCGACTGCGCAATGGCTTGGGCTGCCGCCAAGATCGATGGCTACAATGCGTTTCAATCGATGAAGCCCCCGTCCACAGCCGCACGGGCAGCGGCGATCGAGGCTGCTTTCTTTGACCGTCCTGAGCCTTGGCCCATCACCCCATCAGGGTGGCTGACTTCAACTGAAAACACACGCTCGTGAGGGAGGCCATCTTGATCGATTACCACATAAACTGGTGGGCATCTGTGCACCCGCTGACACCATTCATGGAGGGTGACCCGAGGGTCTGCCCCAACCGACAGTGCCTCGATGTCGGCCTCGAGTGCGTGCCTTACCTCGGCCTGAGCGGCCTCAAACCCACCATCCAAATAGATTGCACCCAAGACCGCCTCAAAAGCCCAGCCAGCAGCCGCTCCTTCTGCCTACCGC
>OBJC01000037.1_pt1 | contig 27800 bp, 22 predicted proteins | sample 1481521 | NCBI WGS metagenome assembly OBJC01 (sample SAMEA2341961, study PRJEB22496) | metagenome | biome: marine; feature: hydrothermal vent; material: water | place: Pacific Ocean | collected 2011/2012 | reverse complement strand
GTTTATCCCCACGCGCTGTCGGGTTTCAACATGGGCACCTTGGCCGCCCATGGTCCCTTCATTGTCTACAGGAAAGGGGGTTGTTTGGTCGTGCGCGACCCACCAATCGATGACTGGGCTCACCCTAATTCCGGATTTACTGTCATCGGCAGGTGCGGCCAAAGCGGCAGAAATAAGGGCGGTATAAAGCAAGCTCATCGTGCAGCTCCGTAGACGATCGGGGCCAGCCAATCACAACTGTGGTCGGCCATACATGGGTCATCGCTCAGGGTTTGTCCCCGGGTCTGGAAGTATCGGGCAATCTGGTGGAGCGCGAAGCTGTTGATGTCAAATCCGAGCCCTGGGTTGGGGAGGGCAAAACCATGGCTTCCGTTGGGGTTCACGTAGGGGATTCGCATTCCGCTGACCCCAGAGGTGGTGGGTATGGTCACCCTGAGCGGCTCATATGATGTCTCCCCATATTCGTTAATGCCGTTGTCCAGGTCATCGGGGTCGAAGAGTACAGGGGTTCCTGCTTCATCGACCCATGGCCCAAATTGCTCCAACCCGCGAACGACTTCGGTATCGATAAGGAACTGGTCGACGGTCATGCCATAGCGTGGGTCTATATTTTCGTAGTCGACCATGCCGGCCGCTCGGGCGAGGGCAATCTCGGCATTTACAGCGACGATAACATCACCCGGTGTGGGCATGATGAGTGCATTTCGTGGCGCTCCACCCAGACTCTCGAAGGGCTCGAGGTGGTATGCGCGGGCGTAGGCGATGGGGTCGCCTGGCTCAATGATCATGCCCGTAAAGCTGACCAAGCGCCGCAAGCTGGGGGAGCCACGCATATGGCCAAGCCCCTCTGCCGCAGCGACCAAGGTTGAGCCTTCAGGGTAGGTGATGCCTTCAAACATGGCCTCCGTTTCGAAGGTGTCGATTTTGGCCACCTCGGCACCGGTCTTGTCCCACACGGTGACCCTCAAGGCGTCACCGATGTCTTCATTGTCGTCCACGGTCCAAATACTGTCTCCAGGGCCCTCTTCTGGCATGCCAGAAAGCAAGCGTTTGTTGACCGTGTCTGCTGCATCGGCGGGTATGGGAACCCGCAAGCGTCCATCCATCGGGATGTTGAACAGACGCTCCTCGCCATTGAGCAGGTTTTCCACCAGGATTTTACCCCCGCCAGGCACCACCGGGATGCGTGCGAATGGGACACTGTGTTGGTCTCGACCCGAGATCACATGCTGAGTCAAAACCAGGCCACCACCCTCGTCGGGTAGGCCGAGAACCAATGGTGTAAGCAGTCGCCCAACGACCGCCTCGACGACGCCCTTGAGTGGCGAACGGACCCCAATGTCCATCATGCCGCCTGCGCCAACAATAGATGCTGTGGCCACAAGCTCGGGCTCGATCGCCGCAGAAATTGCAGTGTTGATGCCGCCTAAAGAACCCCCGACCATAAAGAAATCAACATCCGGCCCACCCAAATCTGGCACGCCATCATTGTTCCAGTCGCAACTCATTCGAGGGCCACTCGGGGTGTCCATGGTCGTCTCGCCACATTGTCGCATCGCACGAATGAGTTGGCTGTGATCGAGGGCCGCTTGGCGAACCATGTCGCGGGTGTGAAAACTGTCCGCGATCCATTGGTCGGCCCCTGAGTCGGGCTTGCCATCGTTCGTGACGTCTTTTTGTCGTGAGTCTCGGAGATGCTCGAGAAATGGCATCAAAGCGAGCGCCTCAAGGACCGATTGAATCGTCTCAATCTCATCTTCTTTAATGGTGGGTCCGTGGCCTGGAAAGTCCATGGCACAGGTCGCGATGCCGACTCGGTTGATGGCCCAGCCAAATCCAAACATATCAAAGCGGCTAGAACCATAACCATGGCCGAAGAATGCCACAGAGGCGGGACCGCCATCGGGGGTTGATTTGGGGAGCACGCAGGTGAAAACCACCCGTTGAGCCCCGACAACAATAGAGCCTGAGACCGGGTCCATCTTCCAATATTCGTCGGTGGTGTCTAGGCCGCCATCGTCGGTGTCGACGAGAAGGTTTGGGGTTTCAAAACTACCGCCGACAATGTCGGAAGAGAAGGTTTCATATGCAGCGAGCAGGGTGGTTGCGGACTGGTCATCGCCAAACAAGCCCATGGCTGCCACAGGGGTGAGCAGTGTTGAGACGGGCAGCCGAAGATAGTCGTCGAGGTCGTCGTTATTGTGCATATCCATGGCTTCGCCCACAGATGCAGGGAAGGCCTCGCCCAACCATTTATAGGGGCCTTCGCCATACAGCCCCCGCCGGGCATCGACCAAGTCGCCGGTGATTCGGCCTGTGGTGAATACCCAAGCATAGGCCACCTGGCTGACATCAACCCCCCATTCGGGCAGGGCATGCATGGCGGGTTTGAGCGCCTCAAGTTGACGGGTGTGGTGGACATACTTCCATGGAGAAAGCACTGGCGAACCATTCTCGCCAACCAAGCGCTCTGTGAGCACCACCGCGTAGCGGGTCTCTTCTCGCAAAGGAACCACAGGGCGAATGATGAGGGTGTTGGTCTCGAGTTCGTACCAATTCATCAGGTCTTCCCGAGGGTCGCCGCCCTTGGGCCAGACATTGGGTTGGTCGAGAATACCGTCGTTATCGGTGTCCTCTCCTGGGTCCAAGATGCCGTTTCTATTGAGGTCTTCGTCTGCTGTTTCAAACAACAAGGCTGGGCTGTCCCAACGGGGGTCATTGGGGAAGTAGCGATCCGTCTGGTCGAGATCTTGGGGAAAGCGGCCATGGCCCACATTAAGGCGAACGGGCTTGAGGTAGTCTGGGGAGTCTGGCTCTACATTGATCACAAAGAATGCGTCGTCGGCGTAGTTGCCATCGTCTTGGTGGCGGGCCTGGATTTCGTCCAAGTCGAGGGGCGCATCGAAGGCCACGGTGAAAGGCGAGTAAATACCAAAGCCGACCAGCTCATTCATTTTACGCCGCGCTTCTCGCTCCATCTCGGTAGGGGCCAACTCCGAAATATTGATGCGAAGGCCGGTCACAGATGTGGGGTCGGGTCGCGTTGCCAGGTCGTTTGGGAGGGGGATCTCTGGTAATGGACGAGCATCCCAGTCGATGACCACAACAGGGCCGTCGCCATCAGGGGTGAGCCGCAACCCATCTGGATAGTCCGCACAAGCGGTCATGGTGATAGCGATGAGAAAGGGTCGAATACCGTACATAAATAGCCTCGCGAAAGACCCGTATCACGCCGTGGCTTGGGATTCGGCTAACGTTCTCAACAAAGCTTCGAGGTGCACCATCACCAAGGTGTCTCGACCACAGTATTGGTACAGGGCGGCTATTAGTTCAGCCTTTTCGCTGGGGGTATTTGGCTCTGAGCGGAGGATGACTGCTTCGAGCAACATGCTGGCTTCATCGCCCCGGTTGACAGACAAATCTTTGTAGCTCAACGCTGGTAACAAGGCTTCTACCACCACCTTGAGGCCGAAACGCCCGCGAAACCCTGGGTGATACACGTGGTTGCGAATCAATGGTAGGAGGTCGACAAAACGCGATTTGGCATCGATGAGAATCTGGGCGGCATCGCTTGGGAGAAAGGCCGAGAGTTGTTGTAGGATCTTTGTCTCAAAGCTGGCGTGGTATGCCACTAAGGTGGCGGCATCCTTGATGTGTTCGCTCAGAAACTGAGCAAGTCCCTCGCGGGGGTCGGAGCCGGCTTTGGCCATCCATTGGGTGTGGCTAAGCTTGCCCTCATTGTCCAAGCGATGAAGTGAGACCTGTACCGGAATGACGGTGAAGGGTGGGCAGTCTGGCCACGGTGGCATGGCGGGTGAAATGGCCTCAAAATCAAGGTAAACGGTTGGTCTTTGAATGGCTTCGAGGGCGCCCATCAAGCCGTCATTGACCACGATTCCTTGGGTGCACACAGCCTCTCTTTGGCGTCGTGCGATCTCCGGCAACGGGGCATCTTCTGGCACGTCAACGATTTGAGAGATGCCTCTGGCGCTGAGCTTCTTGAGCACCTTGGCCTTCACCCGATAAAGCTCGTGGATACCGTGAGGCGGGGCCGCAGGAAAGCAACGTTCGAGGTGTCGGCAGGGGTAAGGGCGTTTACAGTGTGACCCTGGGTTGGCGTCGGGGAGGGGGCCTTCAAGCGCTGTCTGAATCGCCGACACCGCTGGATTTAGATCCGCTGCACGCTTGAGGGCCTTGTCGGTCACACGCACGGTTCGAAAAGGCGGTGCTCCCTTGGGGTGGTCGTTATGACCCCTCAAGTCGATATGGGCGATGAATACATCAGCAATCAGCAGCTCGATTTCTTGTAAAGTGAAAACCATCAATGCTGCGTGGGTGGTGTGCTTGCCTTTGATGGAGCCCGAGCCACGGACCTCGGTGAGGCTCCACCCTTGTTCTGAGGGCGCCATATGATGGATTTCGAGCCGGATATTGGCCGTCTCAAGGCATGCACGATGAATGGGTTTGTCGCCCATTTTAATGGTGGCCAAGGTTTGGTTCACACGCTCAGCCCAGCTGCCTTTCGGCTCAACCCCCGGGGCTTGTTGGGCCAAAAATGCGTCGACCACCGCCTTGTGTTGACCGCCAAGAATAGCGGCCCACTTCCAGGGTTTGGGTGGGGCTTCGTTGAGTCTCCACCATAGTCGTCGATGACACTTGAGGCCTGAGAGGATGTTCGATTTACTGAGGGTGGGCATGATGTGGGGTGTAGCCTGTGTGTTGGCCTGCGTAGCGTGTTTAGAACCAAGAGATAATGGTGCGAACCAAGTGACCGGCGAAGACGATGGCCACGAAGCCCCAAAACCCGAGGGTCAGCCATCGGGGGAGGGGAAGGAATGTCGGGCTGGCCTTGAGCCAACGCACAAAGTCCAGCCCGATATGGGCGACCATCGCGCCATATAGCAAGGGTCCTGCCGGATGGTGGCTCAGTGCGCTGTAGGGCTCAAAGCGGCTCATGGCGGTAAATGAACGGGTGAGGCCGCAGCCAGCGCAGTTTAATTCAGCGACCCGTCGAAATAGGCAGAAAACCATGTCGTTGAGCGGAGTCTGGCTGTAGATGAAACTTGCGGCCCACACCATGCAAAGCACCAACCACAGCCAGCCTCTCCCGTTGGGTTTCAGGCGGTTAGGCATAGGTTGAACTAACCAGCCCCATGGCGCAATCCAGAGAAAAATGTGAGCAGCACACACGATGCACCCAAAGGACGGGGCCGCCGAGAGGCCTTGTACGATACCGATATTCCTACACCAACCCACGCAGAGCGCGCGCGGACCTTGGTGGCAAACATGGGGGCGGGAGCAGCTGGGGGTACAGCCACACTCTGCACGGTTGCCCGTGAACCTGAGGGCCACCCATATGGGTCATTTGTCGCGTATGGGATGAGCGGCAGCATGCCGGTCTTTTTGGTGAGCCACCTGGCTGAGCACACGCGGAATATGCTGGTGAATGACCGGGTGAGTCTGCTGGTGGCCGAGCCAGGCACCGGAGATCCGCTCGCCAGAGGTCGGGTGACCTTGGTTGGGACCTGTGCACAACTAAAAGGTGATGCTGAAAAGGCTGCCCGAGAAGCATATTTGGCCGCCAACCCTGGGGCGTCGTACTACGTCGACTTTAAGGACTTCTCATTGTGGGGCCTTCAGGTCAGCGGAATTCGCTATATCGGCGGATATGGGCGCATGTCTTGGGTGGAATCATCCGACTGGTCCGCAGCCGCAGAAGATCCCATCGCCGTCTCCGCAAGCCGAATTCTCGCCCATATGAACGGTGACCACCAAAAGGCCATGGCCTTGATGTGTCTGGCGAATTCCAAGGCAACGACGGCAGTGGACGTCAAAATGACAAGCATCGACACATATGGTTGTGAGATGTCCATCGATACCGGTGAGGGTCGCCGGCCGATTCGCGTGGCATTTTCGGCCCCGATTAAGACATCAAAAGAGGCTCGGGAGCAGCTTGTAGCGCTCACCAAAGCAGCACGGGCTCAGCTTGAAATTGACCAGGTATAACCTGTATATTTCCTGATATTGATAACGCCAGTATCCAAGATTAGATACTGGCCTTTGATGCCTTGAAGTGTGCCTTCGATGGAGCCGAGTTTTTCGATGGCCAGAGACTTCACTTTTTCGGGATAAGCGAGCACTGGGTATTTGATTTCTCGTATTTTGGCGTCGTCGATCGCCACCCCTTCAATATCGCCCACCTCTTCGAGAAGTCGGTCACGAATGGCGTGAAGGTCGGCACGCTCTGGTGCGCCGCTGAGCATTTTTCGCCAGTTGGTTTTGTCGCTAATATGTGGCTTAAATTTAACTTCGACCAAACCCGAAATCAGCCGCTCGGGCACCTGTCTAATCGCCAAGGCTTGGCTGGCACCTTGGTCCACCCAGCGTATGTCCTCGTTTCCGCCACGGGTGATTCCCACCTTCACCCCGCCTGTGTTGGACAGATAGACGGTGTGCGGGATGAGGCAATGGGTTTGGCCCCACAGTGGGTCCCGGCAGGTGCCGGCGGCATAGTGGCAGGTCTCTGGGCGAACGATGCATCCATCGCAGGATGGGAGTGAGCGCATGCAAGGAAAGCAGTGGCCCTGAGCAAAGCTCTTATTGGTCTTTCTGCCGCAGGCCACACACCGGATTTCACCGAGAAACTGGAGGGTGATTTGCTGTCCAATCAGCGGGTTTATGGGCAGCATGGAGTCGCCGATTGGCAGTTGATAGTCCACTGTATCGGTGATGCTGGTCACCATCTTTTTGATGCCGCCGCGGCCAATTTCAGTCATTTTGTGGTCCTTTTTGGAGTTGATGCATCAGGGCTGAGGCCGATGAAAAACCATGGCCGATGATGGCCACTTGGTAGCCCACTTCATTTGCAGCCGCGCCGTCTGTATCTGGACGGTCACCAATATGCAGGAGTTGATCCGGCCTAATTTGGAGGTCATCCAATATTTTCTGGAACACGATTGGGGCTGGCTTGAGGTGGCCGAGGTCCTCACCCGCATAGACCTTGTCGAAGAAGTGGCTGAGGCCCAGAGCGCTCAATTTGGTGCTGGGCCGGTAATCCGAGAAAACCACCTGTGGTATCTCCTTGTCTTTGAGCCAAGTCATCAGCGCGACCACGCCTGGGAGGGTGTCAGATGGACGCAAAAGACGGCCGTACATCTCGTCTTGGGTGCGGGCTGCCGCATCCCGATTGGGCACCTGTCCCACTGCATAATCTCCTTGGCCGGCGCGGACTTTATCCATGAAAGTCTTGAACCTTAGGAGGCGAAAAAAATCTCGCCATGCCTGAATCCACCCCAGGCTGAACATCCGCCTGAATAGGTCTCGCTTGAAAGCGCGAATCAGGATGGGCAAGTCGTACATCGTGCCGTCGATATCCCAGCTCACCACTTTTATTCGGTCTAGATCGATTGGGTTTGGCATCACCATCCTCCGTGAATCGCAGCAATTTTGTCGACCACGGCGATGACGTTTGGCCGCGAAGCGATGGCTGCCGCTTGCACATTTTGAACCACCTGCTCTGGGCGCTTTGCTCCAACGATGGCTGCGGTCACCCCAGGTTGAGCCACCACCCAGGCGATGGCAATGGCCGCTGTGGGGACGCCGATACGTTGGGCCACTTGGTCCAAGTCTGCGACCAGCCGCTTGGCGTGGTGAAAGCGTGGGCCTTGAAACCGCTCGTCCCATGACCGCATATCTGAGTCTGGAAATTGTGGCATGACCTTGAATTTTCCACTGAGTAAACCACGACAAAGAGGCTCATAAGCCAACACGCCAACGGGGTTTTTACCGCTGACGGCTTTGAACAGGCCAGTCTCAAACTCTCGCCGAAGGAGGGAGTATGGGGTTTGGGTGCTCACCAGTTTGGGGTGGCTCGCGGTGCTGCTTACTGCAGCAGCATCGTAGTTGCACAAGCCGAAATAGCGGATTTTTCCGGCGGTACAGAGGGCGTCAAGGGTGGCGATGGTGTCGTCGAGCTGGCTGCCGTGGTCGCATGGCCAATGAACTTGAAGCAAGTCGATGGTCTCGAGACCAAGCCGTTCAAGGCTGGAGTTTGTATCTTCGATGATCCAGTCGGGGTGGAGGTCGCTCGAGGCGTGTTCGCCCTCGCCCCCAAGGCGCACCCCAACTTTTGTAGCGATGACCAGATCATGCTTTTTGGGGCCCAATGCTTTGACTAAAACGGAGTCGGCGTGACCCTCCCCATAAAGCGGGGCTGTGTCGAACCAGTTGATGCCGCCCTCAATCGCTGCATGTATGGCAGCGGTTGACACATCGTCAGTGACATCATCGCCCCAGTATTGCTTACCGATGGCCCAACAGCCAAAGCCAACCACGGAAAGATCGAGTGTCGATCCGGGTAGGCGGCGTGTTCTCATCCCAGGTCGATTTCCAGCCCTTCGGCAGCAATGAGCATGGGTGGGTCATTTGAGCGGCGCTGGGCCTGAAGTTTGGCACCAATGCGGTCGAGTTGGTCGTCGGTTCGGCTGGGGTCGTGATGAGTGAAGACTACCTTTTTAGCCTTTGCACGTCGTGCCATTGCGAGGGCCGATGAGAATGTGCCATGACCCCATCCGCGCTTTTGTAAAAGCTCTGGCTCGGTGTATTGGGCGTCGATGATAAAGAGGTCGACCTCGTTTGCGACCTCGCAGATGCGTCCGACCTTATCTTGGATGAGCTGGTCGTATTCCCCATAAAAGGTGTCGTCAGAATCATAAATATTATGAGGCGGTTCGTGGTCTCCGGAAAAGAAGACCGATTTGCCATTGCAGTCCACCCGATACCCATAGGTCAAGACCGGGTGGTTCATCATCACATTGGTGATGACTGCATCCTCGAACTCGATTCGCGCTCCCTCGTGGAGGGTGTGGTAGTGCAGCTTGGCTTTGAGCTCAAGGGCGCGAATGGGGAAGTAGCAGTACTCCATCTGCTGAGCCAAAATAGACTCGAGGTCTTTTTGGTAGACCGGGTCGAAGGCGCCGTAAAAGTGGACCTCTCTATCGGCCGAAAACAGTGGGACAAAAAAGGGCAGGCCTTGGATATGGTCCCAGTGTGTGTGGGAGATACACACCGCGCACTTCTTTTGTTCAGCGGCCAGGAGCTTGAGGCCAAGGGGGCGAATCCCGGTGCCAGCGTCAAAGATAATGGTGTGCCCAGCGTCTGTTGTGAGTTCGATGCAGGTGGTGTTTCCACCATAGCGAACCGTGCTGGGGCCGGGTGAGGCGATCGATCCCCGGACACCCCAAAAGCGGACTTTCACAGGGAACCTCCGCCCACAGAGAGAAGGCTGGTCGCTTGTTTGAGGTCAGTCTGAAGGCCGACCATGCTCTCTATGATTGAGTCGAAATCATTACCAAAGGTGCGGAAAACCCAGGGTGGAAGTATGTTTTCATCGAATGCAGTGGGTGCGTTGACCGGCTGGCTTATCCTTGCAGCCAGAAGATTTCCGACAAAAAGGCAGCTTCGTAGTGGGTTTCCAGAGGCCCGTATGCCAGGTGTGTGGTGCATGCGAATGGCGGCGACCAAGGGTTCGGGAAAGGACCATTTTTCGCAAAGCACAGCGCCCAGTTCGGCATGGTCACTACCAAGGATTCGGCGCTCGATCTCGTGCAAGGGCTGGCCGGAGTTTTTGGCCTCGTTGAGGGTCTCTTGAAAGGCCTTGGGCTTAAATTGGGCGAAGACAACCTGGCCAATATCGTGAAGTAGTCCGGCAACAAAATAGTTGGCGGCCTCGGCTTCGGGGACGGACATTTTGTGGGCCAAAGAGCGGGCGAGTACTGCGGATGTCAAGGAATGAAGCAGATAGTCGTCCATGTCAAAGCCAGCTTCATTGTTCCGGGGCAACGACCCGATGGCTGCAATGGCAAGGGCCACGTGCTTGACGGTGTTGAGGCCCAAGTAGACGACTGCGTGGTTGATGGAGACAATCGGGCGAGACAGGCCAAAATATGCTGAGTTGGCCACCTTCAGGATTTTGATGGTCAGCACTGGGTCGTGATCGATGACCTTTACCAACTGTTTAGGCGAGGAGTTGATGTCCGAGGTCAAGGCGATCACACGCTGCACGCTGGCTGGAAAGGCCGGCATACGGTCGCAAAGTTCGAGAAGCTCGGAGGAAACAGCCATGGGTGCTTGGTTAACCGGTTGGCAATAGGTTGGAGTCTAGTGGTCGCGGAAGGAGCGGGGGAGCCACGGGTCGGAGGCCAATCGTACGGATACCAACAGTTGAATAACGGCCCACGAGAAATCAGCGCCCCCGTGTAAGGCGTGCCGCGCGCTCTTTGGAAAGCGGTGATGGGAGTTGTGGTAACCCTCGCCGTTGGTGAACCAGGCGACCCACCACACATCCCGAGAAGCCTCCTTGGTGTCATACCGCGCCACGCCAAAGCGCTCCCAATGGCAGATGGAGTTGATCGCCCAGCTTGCGTTGGTCAGAAACAGATGGGAAAGCCACAAGGCAGCGATTCCTGGCCAAGAGAACAGGGTGTACACGCCCCAAACCTGAAGCGCGAACAAGGCTGGCATGACCAAGGGCGTGTCCAAAAAACGCATAAGGCGCTCGCCCATCAGGTCTGTGGTGATCTGGCGCCAGGTCGGAGGGTTTTGGCCAATGATGCGCATTAGGTCGTGTTTGAGAATCATCGCTTGCTGGCCAAAGCCGCTGAGGGCGAACAAAATACACGGAAGCGGATGGCTTGTGCCGATTATCCAGCCCGTGTGTCCTCGCCAAAATCCATCGATATTGGGTGAGTGTGGGTCGTCTTCTGTGTCCGAGCGTGCGTGGTGATACCGATGCAGGCCGACCCAAAATACCGGTGACCCAGAGTGTGCAGCGCCCAAAAGGGTGAGTAGCCACCGAAGTGGAGGGCTTGCTTTGAAGGCCCGGTGGGTGAGCAGCCGGTGAAAGCCGACGGTGTTGCCCAAGCCAAGTAGGGTCGTGCAGAAAAGCCAAAGGGCGCTGGATTCTAGAGTGCTCATTGACGGCTTTTGTAACCGGACTTGGCTTGTGATGGATTATGCTTTGACCATGTCGACGCATATACAGGATTTGATAGGGTTTCGAATAAGCCGTCGCAGTGTCTTGAGGGGGGCAGCGGCCACGCTTGTTGGGACCAGGCCTTTTGGTGGGTCAGCCGCGGCAAAGGCTGTTGATGGTTTTGAGGAGCTTCGCCAAGGCCAAGACGACCAGGTGCATTGGCCTTATGGCACCCACAGCATGGACCTCGTGGTGTCGTGGGGTGACCCGTTGTGGTCAGATGTCCCACGGTGGGAGGGCGGTCAGACCACTGCCGCTGCACAGGCCCGGCAATTCGGCGATTGCAATGATTTTATTGCCTTTTCGCCCTTGCCGCGGGGGTCTGGAGGGAGCGTTCATGGCTTGTTGACCGTGAATCATGAGTTCACCCAAGCCGCCACGATGTTTGTTGGCCATGATGATCCAAAAGCGCCAGAGCGGGTGGCTGCAGAGATGAATGGCCATGGGATGAGTGTGGTGGAGGTCAAGCTGAGCAGCGCGGGTTGGGCCATCGTGAAAGATGGGAAGTTTAACCGTCGCATTACCCTTCACACGCCCATGAGTTTGACAGGCCCGGTTGCCGGCCACGAGCGGGTAAAGACTGAGGCCGACCCAACCGGGCGTACGGTTGCTGGAACCCTTGCCAATTGTGGGGGCGGGACCACACCATGGGGGACGGTTTTGTCTGGAGAGGAGAATGTCAATTTTTATTGGAACGGCAGCGTTGATGGTGAGGGCCTAAGGCAGGCCGGTCACAGGGCCATGGGTATCGGTGAGCATCAGTATTGGCATTTTTCGGTGGTCGACCCACGCTTTGACCTGGCCTTGTCGCCCACTGAGCCAAATCGGTTTGGGTGGGTGGTAGAAATCGACCCATACCGGCCAGAGTCTGTGCCCAAAAAACGGACGGCGCTGGGACGTTTCTTTCATGAAGGTGCCGAGCTTGTGGTCGATATAAGTGGCCATGTGGTTGTTTATATGGGCGACGATTCTCCTGATGAGCACCTGTACCGCTTTGTCAGTAAAGGGCGTTTTGTGGCTGGTGAGTCCGCCGCGAATGAGGCGCTGTTGGCTGAGGGGGTATTGTCGGTGGCTGTATTTAGTGACCAGGGACTTCGCTGGGCGCCTTTGAAGCACGAAGGTGTGCTCGCCGAGCATTTTGAGTCGTTGGCGGACATTCTGATCGACACCCGGATTGCGGCGAAGTTGGTGGGGGCCACGGCGATGGACCGTCCAGAGCGGGTGGCGGCACATCCGACCAATGGAAAGATCTACGTGATGCTGACTCAAAACCCAGACCGCAAGAAGTCAGGCCCTGGAAATCCAAGGGAAAATAATCTGTGGGGCCAAATCTTAGAGATTAGCCCGGGGGTTGGCGGCCATACCCAAGAGACGATGGCCTGGACTGTCATGTTGGAGGGTGGGCCTCGGGGTGTCGCGACCACAGCGCCTGCACCCCCATCGACGTCCAAAGATGGCCTTTTGGCGTGTCCAGACAACGCTATTTTTGATTCATCGGGCCGATTGTGGGTGTGTACGGATGGTAATGAACGGCTCAACAGCGACGGGCCTAAATCGGCGGACGCCCTCTATGTGGTGGATACCGAAGGCCCCATGCGTGGTCGGTCCAGATTATTTTTGAGGGCTTGTGCGGGGGCTGAGCTGACGGGACCCTGCTTTACACCCGATGGTCAGACCTTGTTCGTCTCCGTGCAGCATCCCGGATATATGGGCCCATATGAGTACTCGGGGGTATGGCCTCAAGGCGAAGGAACGGGGCCACCGCGGTCGACTGTTGTGGCCTTGAGGCGGAAAGCTGGCGGACCGATACTTTAAGCAAATGCACGTTTTGGGAGCATCCTCTTGAGTACAGTAAAATTCGAACACAAAGATTTTGATGTGTTGACTGTGTTGGGCACTGGGGGCTCGGCGACGGTTTACAAGTGCCGTGATCGGGCCACGGGTGCCCTGCGCGCTGTAAAGGTGCTCGATGCGAGCTTGGCCCACAAAACTGAGGTTTTGTTGCGTTTTGAGAAAGAAGCAGAGGCGATGGCGAAGTTGTCTCATGCCCATATTGTGCCTTTACACAGCGTAAGCATGGAGGGCGAGCATCGTTTTATCGTGATGGACTTTATCGATGGAGAGAGCTTGCTCGGAAGGATGGAGCGGGGGCCGCTTGTTGGTGTCGAGGCGGTCCGCATTATGATTCCAGTGCTCGATGCGCTGGTGGCTGCTCATAATAAGGGTTTGGTCCATCGCGATGTGAAGCCCCACAATATTTTAATCTCTCGGGCAGAGCATGTGTTTGTGACAGATTTTGGAATCGCACGGTTTGTCGGAGACACGGATATGTCCATCACACGGACCGGGGTGATGATGGGCACGTGGGCCTATATGGCGCCTGAGCAGCGTGCAGATGCCAAGGGTGTCGACCACTTAGCCGACATTTATTCAGCGGGTGCCACCCTGTTTGCGGCGGTGACTGGGAACACACCTAAGGATTTATTCGCAGCGGAGCTCGACCCGACCATCTACAAAGGTGTGCCCCCAAAAATCGAGGCAGTGATCCGGCGGGCTTGCGCATATTGGACATCAGATCGCTACGCGACGGCCCAAGCGATGCTCGATGACCTCCAGGTAACATTGACAGCATTACGGTCGGATGTTGGCAAGGTGAAGGACCATGCACGGGTGGTCTTTAGGACTGACCCGGGCAGCCCCTCTCCCGGACGGCCGCCACCACCTGTGCCTGCGGCCAAGGAAAAAAAGGAAGAGCTTAAGCCAAAACCAGCACCCAAAGCGCCAGTGAAGGCTGACGGTATCGACCTGTCGGAAAAAGATGTGTTGATTGCTGCGGGCTTAGGGCTTGTGGCTTTGGTGGCGATTTTTGGTTGGATGTACACCAAAATGCAGCCCGACCCCATCGTTGCAGCGGTGGTTGTCGAGGCGCCAATCGATCGGCAGGCCCGGAAAGGGCGGATCGGTGCGGATGAAATGGACAAGGTGGTGCCGATGTCGTCGGCGATCCTTCATGAGGTGCCAGCAGCGGTGGTGCTTGAGGAGGATTTTCGCTTGGTGCTCAGTATTCCAGGTGATGTGATGTACGACCAGGTTGTATGTTGGTTTCGCCCACGGACGAGTGGGGAGTGGTCCAAAACCAAGCTGAGAAAAGTTGGGGATCATTACGAGGGGTCGATCCTGGTGTCCCGGCTATTTGTAGGTGGCCTAGAATACTGGATCGAGGCCAAGCCATACACCCGTGGGCTTCCAGTCTTGTCTTCAGCAAACCCAAGGCGTCCACACCGTGTGACTGTAATTAGGAACTAAGTTGCTCAAGCTCTGAGTCGGATTAGCAGGGGCGTGCCGAAAGGCAGACATAAGAAATGAGGGGGCGTGGCGGAATCGGTAGACGCGCTCGATTCAAAATCGAGTGGCCAATGGCCTTGTGGGTTCGATTCCCACCGCCCCTATTTCTAAGATATTTTCCCCAAAAGGGTGGGGGTTGAACGCGCAGTGCTGGCTAACGGCCATGGATGGGTGAACACAGCCAACCGTCCAAAAGAAGGCGGCTGAAAGGCTGACCTCGCCAAGCCCGGCCCCCGAGCATGCCTCCTGTTTAGGCCGGCGAAAACAAGCTCCACAAAAGCAAGAGGCGCGCCACCCCACAAAGGTTAGATACCTCGCCACCCGAGGATGACATGGCGCTCATTGATTTGCTCTCAAAAACCTTCGATTCCCAAGCCGCGGCGGATAAATACTACCCACAATGGGAGGCGGATGGCCTGTTTACCCCCGACCCAGACGCCCCTGGCGAGCCCTATTGCATCGTGATTCCGCCACCGAACGTCACAGGCTCCCTACATATGGGTCACGCCCTTGACAACACCCTCCAGGATGTCTTGATTCGCTACAAGCGCATGGATGGCTTCAACACGTTGTGGGTGCCCGGTACAGACCACGCTGGCATCGCCACCCAATGGATCGTTGAACGCCAACTCCGCGAGCAAGGCATTGAGCGCCAAGACCTTGGCCGTGAGAAATTTCTCGAAAAGGTGTGGGCCTGGAAAGCTAAATCTGGCGGTGTCATCACAGGCCAACTCCGAAAGCTTGGGGTTTCCTGCGATTGGAGTCGCGAGCGGTTCACCATGGACGAGGGTCTCAGTCGCGCAGTCAGAGAAGTCTTCGTTCGGTACTATGAAGACGGGCTGATTTACCGCGCAGAGCGAATGATAAATTGGGACCCGATCGGCATGACGGCGCTCTCCAACCTCGAGGTGGAGAACGAGGAGAATCATCAAACTGAAATCTGGAGTTTTGCTTATCCGCTGGTCAAGCCTGCACGCCAAGCAGATGGGAGCATTATCACCGAGATTGTGGTCGCCACCACACGCCCCGAGACCATGCTCGGCGACACCGCTGTTGCCGTACACCCCGACGACCCACGCTACCAGTCGCTCATCGGCACCAAGGTGAAACACCCGTTTCTGGACCGGGAGATACCAATCGTCGGTGACGCGATTTTGGTCGACCCAGCGTTTGGAAGTGGTGCTGTCAAAATCACCCCGGCCCATGACTTTAATGACTTCGACGTCGGCCAGCGCCATCAACTGCCCAGCATCACCATCATGAATCCCGATGGAACCATCAACGCCGAGGGCGGGCCTTTCGAGGGGCTCGATCGCTTTGATGCACGAAAGGCAGTCAAAGTTAAACTCGCAGCGCTCGGGCTCGAGCGGGGCTCAAAGCCACACACCATGGCCTTGCCACGTTCCCAACGCTCAGGGGCGCCAGTCGAGCCCATGATCTCCACCCAATGGTTCGTAAAGATGGAGCCTCTGGCCGCTCCATCCATCAAGGCCATCGAGGACGGCGACACCCGCTTTGTGCCCAAACAGTGGGAAAACACCTACTTTTCATGGATGCGTGATGTCCGGGATTGGTGCATCAGCCGCCAGCTGTGGTGGGGGCACCAAATCCCAGCTTGGTATTGTGCTGATTGTGATCACATCACCGTTTCTCGGGAAGACCCCCAGGCCTGCGGCGGTTGTGCTTCGACGAATATCCACCAAGACGAGGACGTTCTCGATACCTGGTTTTCATCGGCACTTTGGCCGCTTTCCACATTGGGTTGGCCGGACAAAACCAAGGACCTCGACCGGTATTACCCAACCTCGGTCCTGGTCACAGGCTTTGATATCATCTTCTTTTGGGTGGCCCGAATGATGTTCTCTGGCCTCAAGCTCATGGACAAAGTTCCCTTTTCAGACATCTATATTCACGCGCTTGTTCGCGATGAAAATGGCCTCAAGATGTCCAAAACAAAGGGGAATGTCGTCGACCCGCTCGTGGTCATCGATGAGATTGGGTCGGATGCGCTGCGCATGACCCTCGTGGCCATGGAAACCCAAGGCCGGGACATCCTATGGAATAGCGCGCGTGCCAATGGCTACGTCAAGTTTCAAAACAAGCTTTGGCAGGCATATCGCTTCGCCATGATGCATTTCGAGGAGTACGACCCCGAAGCGCCCCGCACCCTCAGCCCCTACGACCACTGGATCCTGGCCCGTACCGGAGAGGCTGTTCGGCGGGTTCGCGAGGCCCTTGATAACTACCGGTTCAGTGAAGCTGCCCTGGAGGTTTACGCCTTCACATGGGATGAATTGTGTGACTGGTATCTGGAGTTTTCCAAGGGAACCTTGTACAGCGACGAGGCACCTGAGGCCGCGAAACAAGGTGCGCGCCATACGTTGTGGCAGGTGTTTCACGCACTTTCACGGCTGGTTCACCCAATCATGCCATTTTTATCCGAGGAGATTTGGCAGCACTTGCCGAACACCAACGGCTCGATCATGGTTGCGGCATACCCGAAGGTTAAGGACTTCCCAAGTGACCCTGAGGCGTTGGCGCAGGTCGGTACCACCCAGAGTATCATCACTGCTATTCGTCGAATTCGGGCCGATATGGAGATTTCTCCGAGGGTACCCATGGGCCTTCGGACCGAAGATATTACCATCGCTCAAGCCCACCGAGATGCACTCCGGGATTTGGGCGGAATCCATAATATCGAGGCCGGAGGGCGCACTGGACCGGCCTCGACCTTTGTTATTCAAGGGCAGTCTTATTTCTTGCCCCTCGAAGGTGTGGTCGACTTGGACACTGAGCGGGCCCGGCTAGACAAGGTCATCGCCAAAATCGATAAAGACATTGGATTTTTGGCCAAAAAGCTCAACAACTCGGCCTTTATGGGCAGGGCACCTGAGCATGTCGTTGCCGAGATTCACGCCAAGCATGCGGCTGCCGCTGAGCGCCGGGCACGCCTAGAGGATGCACGCACAGGTTTGGCCACATAAAAAGGACGCGTGATGCAATATTTGATCTTCGGAATTTACCTCACGGCTTGCTCACCCAAGGCGCCGGTCGACCCAGACACTGGCGGCTACGATGTGGCCGCCACCGAAGCGCCGTGGCCCGAGTGGGTCATGGCACCCTGGGTTTGGGAGGATGAGTCTACTCAAGCAAGCGCGATAGCACTGGTCGATGGGTATATCGACCGTGATATTCCGGTTGGGGCCATCATCATCGATAGCCCATGGGCCACTGGATACTCCACTTTTGAATGGGACCCAGACCTGTTTCCAGACCCCTCATCGATGGTCGCGGGCTTTCAAGCCAAAGGCGTCAGGGTTTTTGTTTGGACCGTCCCAGGAATCAACGTAGAAGAGGAGGCGTTGTACAATTACGCCGCTGAGCGGGACTGGTTTATGAAGGCCTCCGCCGATGCCGATGGTCCCATGGTGGTCAGTTGGTGGAAAGGTCAGGGAAGCCTGATTGACTATTTTAATCCTGAGGCGGTCGAATGGTGGCATGGGCTTTTGGCCAACACCCTCGATCTCGGTATCGACGGATGGAAGTGCGATGGGCTCGACTTTAGCGCCATCACCGCCAAATATTCCCCAGGGGCTGGTCGTGATGTCGACCGCATCGAATACTCGGCTGCTTACTATCGGGACTTTCATGATCACACCCGGGACGTTTTGGGCAACGACCGTGTGAACACCGCTCGTCCTGTAGACAACTATGGGGCCGATTTAGGGACTGAGGCTGTACAGTTCGCCCCCGCTGATATCAACTGGGCGGGCTGGGTCGGTGATCAAGACGCGACTTTCACAGGTTTGAAGGCGGCTTTGAACAATATGTACTGGTCAGACTTGGCTGGCTATACGGTTTTTGGTTCAGATATTGGCGGATACCGAAGTGAGGATCTACCGCTTGGGCGAGATAAGTTGCTCTTTATCCGGTGGGCACAGTTGGGTGCGCTGAGTGGAATCATGGAGAACGGGGGCTCAGGCGAGCACCGCCCATGGATGTTCGACGGCGAAACTGAGGTTATTTACAAGGTTTATGCCAAGCTTCATGAGGCGCTAATCCCATATTTGATGACGCAAGGCGGTGTTGCTTTTGCTGAGGCTCGCGGCCTGATGAACTTTCAGTCCAAAAGCACCATGGCCTACCTGTTGGGCGATGACCTTTTCGTGGTGCCGGTGACAGACTCAAGCGGCACAGTGGAGGTGGAGTTTCCCCCAGGTTCGTGGGTGTTTGCCTTTGATGAAACCGAGGTGTTCGCAGGAAGTTCAAGCACCACAATGACTGTTCCGATTAGCTCTTACCCCCTGTTTTACCGTGAGGATTCAGCCGTAGGGTCGGTCGTTCTGAGCGCCCTTATGAGCCTGAAATGAATCTAGAAGACTTGGTACGAGCAGCATTGGCTGAAGACATTGGTTCTGGAGATATCACCACTGAAGCTTGCGTTGACCCAGGTCTTTTTGGAAAAGCGGTCATTCGAGCAAAGGCGAATCTGGTGGTTTGTGGTCATGTCCCAGCCCAAGAGACTTTTGATCAGGTGGCGGCCCAATACAAAGCCTGTGTGCCCGATGGGACCTGCGTGGTGCCCGGTGTGGTCATCGCAGAAATAACGGGGCCGATGCGCTCATTATTGAGCGCAGAACGGGTGGCCCTCAACTTCTTGATGCGCTTGTCCGGCATCGCGACCCACACCCGAGCCTGTGTGGCTGCAGCCGGTAGTCTCAAGGTGGTGGATACCCGGAAAACCACGCCATTACATCGATCGCTTGAAAAGCACGCGGTCCGCATGGGTGGGGCAGATAACCACCGTTTTGCGCTCTACGATGCGGTGTTGATCAAAGAAAATCACATCATGGCCTCAGGCGGCGTGGCCCCTGCCATTTCGAGAGCGAAGGCTGCTGCCGGTGGACGTTTTGATGTTCAGGTCGAGGTGGAATCTCTCGCCCAACTCAAGGCTGCCATTGCTGCCGGTGCAGACGCTGTTTTGCTGGACAATATGGACGACGAAACCCTCTCCCAGGCGGTTGCCATCAACCAAGGGCGCGTCATGCTCGAGGCGAGTGGGGGAATGGACGCTGTGCGGTTGTCCAGGCTTGATGGCATGGGTTTAGACCGTGTAAGCATGGGCGGGCTCATTCATCAGGCTCGGTGGGTCGACCTCTCCATGCGTGTGGTCAGTTAGCCGATTAGCGCGCAAAAGGCCTCGGGCAAACGCCTGGGTAAAAGTGCAATATCGCTTACTTGTGTAAATCCTCCGGGGCCAAAAATCGTGCGCAAATACGAGGTCCCATCCTTGGCCGACAAGCTCAAGCAGTGCACATGGACACCCTGGGCCTTGGCCTCTCTTACTGAAACCGCGGTGTCGTGGATGCCGTACAGCCCTCGGTATTCCTCGCCGTCTTCGGGCTTTCCGTCTGAAATCACCAGCAGTAGACGTTTGGGTGCCCCTTGGCTGTTTAGCTTGGCCGCGCCATGGCGGATGTGCGCACCAAGGCGTGAGCCACCCCCAGCCACCAGGCCTGCGAGCCGCTTTTTGATGGCGTGGGTGGGCTCGTCCCAACTTTTGATCTGGTGGGACTGGCAGCCCTTGGGGCCCCGACCGTTGAAGCCGAAAAAGGCATGATCAGCCCCCAAGACTTTGAGCCCCTCAGCAAAAAATACCACTGCTTTTTGCTGGACTCGAAGCAATGCCCCGGTGCTGGAGCCGGTGAGATCAACAAGCGTCAGCACAGCAATTTTCTGAGGTGTGGGCGCGTAGCGTAGAAACAAATTTTGATCGCCCCGGCCTCCAAGGCGATGGGCGACGGTGGCCGCTACCACACGGTCGAGGTCCAATGCCGAACCATCGCGCTGAGCGTGGTGCCAGCGGGCATCGGTTCTTAAGGATGCAAACTGAGCCTTCACTTCTGCGATCTCCCCACGATGCACCTGCATCAACAAGTCGATGGCCGCAGGGTCGCCCGTAGCACCCTGGAAAGTGGTGACTTGTACAATGTCCGGAACAAGCCGTCTCTGCTTGTGGTCCCATTCAGGATAGATCAGTTCAGAACTGGCTTTGACCGGTGGCGTGGCCCAACCCAGTTCTGGGGTTTCCTCTCCTTTGGGCGCCTTTCTGATTCGCCTTAGCAGTCCCTGCAGAGGTTTAGGCCCTGCCCGCCACCGGTTGGCACGCTTTCTATCGGCCTCGGGGTTGACTAAAAACCAGCCAGGATGAAGGCTCCCCACCCAAAAAGGCACCGGAGGGGCACCAAGCCGTCGCTCTCGGAAGGCTTGTCTCATGGTTGCGACGGTACCTGGAAGGACCAATCGAACACCGGTAGCAGAGGCTTGAATCACCTTCAATACCGCATTTTCGCACCATGCCGGGCCCTGGGCGGTGCTCGCCGTGAGTCGCCGAGTGAGCGCTTGAGATTCAGCCGGAATTTCATCAGACTTTAGGCAATGTTGCCCCACCATCAGGACAGTCAGATCTGGGTATTTGGTCAGCATGGCCTCGTCATTGGCCATGCCTGGGTGGCGAGTCGCCCATTGTGCGGCCACCCAATTGGCCATGAGGAGATGGGCGATTTGGCGAGACACCCAGTCGGTATGAAGCTCGGTCATCCAGGCTCTGTTCGCCAGCAACCCAGTGTGGGACAAGCCGAGCTGCATCATCGCCATCAGCCTAAATATTGCTGGGGCATCATGTTCGTTTATCGTCTTCGGAAGCGACGTTGGAAGAAAAACCCAGTCGCCATCTGTGGTTGGCGGGTCTGAGATACCGAGGCGCACGGGTCTGTTTGCGACCATCGACATCCATGCGCTGAGACGCCTGTGGTGTTGCCGGAGAGCGGGGCCGTCTGTGGCGCCTATGGCCCGAGTGGGGGCACTGAATAAAAGTGGGGCCAGCAACGCCGTTTCAGCCTCCTCAGGGCTGAGCGCAGGATCGGGGGTCTTCATCCGCCGAGCTTGGCCATGCACAGGTCGCTCAAAGCCTTGACGAGCTCAGGGTCGTCGCTCAGAGATTGTACGATTGTGGCCTCGCAAGCGGTCATGATCGGCAGGCCTTGCTTCACCAATTTTGCCGCGTAAATCAGCAGCCGAGTGGATGCCCCCTCGCGCATGCCGTGATCTTTTAAGCCCCGAGTTGCCCGGCCCACCGCCACAAGTCTTTCTGCGAGATCTGTCGCGCAGTCGGCTTCGTGGCAGACGATCTCGATCTCGACATCAACTGAGGGGTAATCGAAGGGGATTGAGATAAATCGTTGCCGCGTGCTCTCTTTCAAGCTGCGTGCAACCGATTGATAGCCGGGATTATAAGAGACAACGACCATAAATCCGTCGACGGCGGCCACCTCTTCTCCCTTTCGCTCGAGGGGTAAAATCCGACGGTCATCGGTGAGGGGGTGGAGCAAGGTCAACACATCCGGTCGGGCCTCCACCACCTCGTCTAGGTAGCAAATAGCGCCGGTTCTGGCGGCCGTGGTGACCGGCCCGTCCGACCACACGGTGTTGCCACCCTCCAGCAAATACCGACCAGCGAGATCGGCAGCGGAGAGATCTTCTTGGCAGGCGATTGTGATCAACGGCCGCCCCAGGGCATGGGCCATATGTCTGACAAATCGACTCTTGCCGCAACCTGTGGGCCCTTTGAGCAGCACGGGTAATTTGAGGGTCGCAGCCAATTCAAAGAGAGAGACTTCATCTCCGATACAGCGATACCATGGTGCGTTCATGGGAGCATTCTAGGGCTTGAGGCCCCGGCTTGCCAAGGGATAATGGCGCGTTCTTCCAATAACGCCATAGGCTTCCTTTTTAGCGACCCAAGACAGGAGTCCGATCGTGGATGGAATGGCTCAAGACCTATTGGCCTGGTACGACCGCTGTGCAAGGGTTTTGCCATGGCGAAGCTTTCCGTCACCGTATCGGACCTGGCTCTCCGAGGTCATGCTTCAGCAAACCCAAGTCGACACGGTGATGCCTTATTATCATCGTTTTCTAGCAGCATACCCACGGGTCGAAGACCTCGCTGCCGCGCCTTTGGATGAGGTACTCAGCTTGTGGTCGGGCTTGGGCTATTATTCTCGCGCTCGCAATATGCATAAAACTGCAAAAATGGTGACGGAGTGTGGCACTTTTCCCTTCGACATTAAAGGGTTACGGGCTCTTCCTGGCGTCGGAGAGTATATGTCCGCGGCCATCGCAAGCATCGCCTTGGGCATAGATGCGGCAACGGTAGACGGTAATATCGCGCGGGTGATGGCACGGCTTCATGCAGACCCAGGCCCCCGAAAGGCCATGTGGGTTCACGCCTCGGCTCATCTTCCTGCCGGTCGTGCAGGAGATTACAATCAAGCACTGATGGATTTGGGCGCACGGATATGTCGTCCGAAATCTCCAAAATGTGGGGAATGCCCAGTGGACTCACATTGCCAAGCCTTTGCTGATGCGCGGGTGTCTGAGTTTCCGCCACCCAAGAAAAAGCGCGTGGTGCCGGAGGTGTTTATGCACGCCCGCCTATTTCGCCGAGATGGCTTCATCTTGTTCGGGCGTCGGCCAGTCAAGGGCTTGTGGGGAGGACTATGGGAGTTTCCGGCCATCGAGTTGGCTGCACCCAAGCCGAAGGTGTCAGCGGTGAAGGCTGCATGGCGATCCGAATTCGGCATCGATGATGATGGCGGCCAACTCATATTTGAACGAAAGCACGTGCTGACCCATCGGATTTACCGGTATCAGTTGGTTCTCGGGGTCGATGTGCCCGAACGTGAGATGGGGCCATACTCAGCCTTTGAATGGATGAATGAGGCGATGTTGTCCAAGGTCGGGCTAAGCACACTCACGACCAAGGCTTTGGCTGCGGTCAGGGTTTAGGCTTCACCAGTTTGAGGTCTGGAATCTCTGTGCAAAGCCATTTCTCGCAAGCGGACATGGCGACCTCGTCTCTGGAGTCCAAGGTGATGATGACGAAACGGGGGCTGTGCTCTAACCGTGGGTAGCTTCCGATTTGTACAACTCCCCAGCGGATGGATGCCGCGGTGAGCGTGGCAGCTATTTCGGTTTCACTTTTAGCTGTTCGCAGTGCTGTACTGAGCATGGGGATACCACCTAAACGGTGTGCGACATCGTCAAACTTGGCCCGAAAATATTTTGGCACCCCTGGAAAAATCAGTACATTTTGGCAGACCACCACCGGGAAACGCTTGGGGTCGCTCTGCCACAAATCATAGCCCTCAGGTAAGTCTGCCATGGTGAGGGCATCGGGGGTGATGGCCGTTTTCATGCGGGCGGTGATCAGGGCTTGAATCTCTGGGCAGCGTGTGAGCCCAAGTCCAAATGCCGCTGCTACGCCCTTCATGGTCAGGTCGTCATGGGTGGGGCCAATTCCGCCGGTGGTGATGACAAAATCAGCAAGCCCTGCGGCTTTACGGACAGCCTGAGCGATGGTCTGAACATCGTCCTCGATGATGGTCAAGCGAACCAAGTCGAGGCCTATCTGCCGACACCGGCGAATAAGCCATGGTCCATTTTCATCGCTAAACTTCCCGCTAAGGATTTCGTTACCGATAATGATGGCTGCTGCGGTTGGCATAACGGGTCCAAAAAGACTGTTTCTCCTCGGATTCGAGGAATCACAGGTACACTTATCCTATCGGGCTCAAGGCGTTGGGTGACGATGGGTTGTGCGAGCCGAAAGGAGGTGTTCGACGATGGCGTTGTTTGGTCTCAGAAGCACCGTCCTCCTGCATGGTGATGTGGTGGAACAGTCGGTGAGTTGGCGACCTCGTTGGCTCTTCGTTGACCGCTGGCAGACTGTGGGTGAAGGGTTGCCGAACCCAGGGGGTGGCCGTATCGGTCGTTATCGGTGGATCGGCCCAAGCACCATAGAGGTTGACAGCGCATCCACAAATCTCGTCCAGGCTGGCGCCCAGGCTTGGCAATGGACCAATCACAATGGGGTTGAGCTTCGCTTGGACCGCATCAAAATGTGCCGGGCCAAACGGGGGTCAAACGACCCGGGTGGAGACATGGCCTTGCTGGTGGTGATGTTGAGCTTGTTTGTGGGGCTCGCCCAAGCCAATACGCTTTTGGTAGCGATCATTGGGCCGTCCGTAGCAGAAACCACCACTTTCGAACCCAGTCCAGAGTTGATCGCCCGTTTGTTAAAGCGAAAGCTGTCCGGTGCTAAATCTGGGGCAGTCGCTCGTGTCGAGCGGCCACAGTTCAAGCTCAAAAGCCCCTCGATTTACTTGCCAGCAGGGTCAAAGGGGCCGATGGCGCGCGCAGGGGGTGGGGCCCAGGCCTCAGAGCAGCCCAAAAAGATGCCGCCTACTGCTGTGACCGGTGAAGTGCCAAAGGTGGATTTGTCGGAGACCATCACCGATGGGGTCGCTGAGCGCCTTATTTTGGACTTGGCCTCAAAAGGGCACACCTTACCGGATCCCACCGTGGCGCCACCCGCACATCCAGAGGTTGGGCTTCCAGCGTCGATAGAGCGCTTTATAGGCTGGGGCTTTCATGATTGGATGGAGGTTTCGGAAGCAGCCTCCCCAGATGCGAACAATCAGTTGGAGTTGGCCCGCAGGCTCATGGCACTTGACCCAGACGAGCCATACGCGATTTTGACGGTTGCCTATTACGCATATTTATCGGAAGAGTTCGGCCTGTGTAAGGACCTGTACAGCCGATACGTCCACCTGTTCCCAGATGATGCTGCTGGCTGGAACAACCTTGCTCTCACCTATAAAAGGGCAGGGGAGTATGGTGAGGAGGAGCGGCTTTACCGGCGTGCTTTGTCGATTGAGCCCAATAACGCCAACACCATCAACAACCTTGCGCTGAGTCTGGCCCACCAAGGTCAGTATCTTGAGGCCGAAGCGCTCATGAGGCGCCTCCAGCCCAAAGCACACGAGCGACCCTTCGCGAATCTTCATCGGGCCAAGATCGCCGCTGCCCAGGGTAAGGATCGCAAGGCTTACCGCTTTCTAAGACGCGCCTTGTCGGACGTAAGCGTCATGGACACCGTTCATCATATTGAATTCCGCCAAGATATTCGCCTCGACCCCAGTTTGGCCCGCCTCCGCGGTACACCCAAGCTGAAACGCCTGCTCCTCGCGGTGTACGGTGATGACATCCCGGTGGGAAGAAATCCCCCCACACGATAGCTTGGCTGTGTGGAGATAATCATGAAGCGCATCGCGGTATACGCCGGCTCCTTTGACCCCATCACCGTCGGCCATATGGACTTGGTTCGGCGAGCTGTGGGGCTTTTTGACGAGGTCATCTTGGCTATCGGGACCAACCCGTCCAAGTCCTATCTGCTCTCCACCCAAGAGCGGGTCGCAGTTTTAGAGGCATGTGTCGCCGATATAGACCATGTCTCTGTCGATGTTTTCGATGGTCTTCTGGTCGATTATTGCCACAAGCGTGAGGCTCAATTTATTCTCCGAGGCTTGCGCGCCGTCACCGACTTTGAGTTCGAATTTCAGATAGGGCTGGCAAATATGGACATGGCTCCCGAGGTGGAGACCGTGTTTTTACTGGCCGAGCCCCACAACATCTTTATTTCGTCGTCGTTGGTGCGAGAGATCGCATCGAACGGTGGAGATGTGCGCCGCTATGTGCCTGCGCCAGCGTACTTAGCCTTGATGGGCGCTTTGGGTATGGCGGTAGATTCGTAGGGCCAAGGCCCCGCAGACCTTGTTGGCCAGACTCTGGTGTCGAGGACTGAATGTGTCGTCGCCAAAGGGGTTGAGCAACTCCAATACGCCCAAGCCCTCACCCAAATGAACCAATGGAATGGCGAGGATGGTGCGTGTGAGGTGGTTTAGGGACCTATCGAGGCTAGAGTCGTGCTGAGCGTTGGTGTGTGCGCGGCGAATCAGCAAGGTGTTTCCAGTCTGGAGCGCAACCCCGGCAACCCCTTGGTCTGCTTTCAGGGTGCGGTCGATGATCTGCCTGGATTTGGGACCTCGGACCGCCACAAAACGCAATTGATCATCCTCTTTGACCAACACAGACCCGCTCTCTGCTGGGACGTGCTTCAGCAGCAAGTCGATCGCGATATTTGAAGCGTCCGTGATGCCATCGGCTTTAGCGATTTTGGCCAGGCCTTCAGCGATATGGGCGTCATCTTCGGGTGAAGGCTGATGGGCTAAGGCCGCTCCAGACCCAGGCGTTGGGGGGTCCCAAAGCTCTGTTGTTGGATCATCGAACATTTCAAAGCCGGTGTCGGGGTCGGCGTCCAAGTTGGCGCTAAAGCCAGATTCGTCCTCCCACAGTTCCGTATAGCCTTCGTCGTTTACTTTTAGGTTCACCACACCGCCGCCTGGGCGAATGCGAGAGATAATTTTGGAGACCGCCCCAGACCAATTCGAGGGCTGAACAGCCTGGCCTGGGGTGGCGGGATCGGACGATTCGGGCTTGAATTTTGGCATGATACTTCCACGGTAACCGGTTGTGCCCCCAGGGCCGCCACGCGCAGGCCTCCACGCGGTTATGGTTGAGACACCTGGAGCGACCATGTGTGGAATTGTTGGATATGTGGGTCAACGTCGAGCAACCCCAGTTTTATTGGAGGGCCTCCGCCGCTTGGAATACAGGGGTTATGATTCCGCGGGGATCGCCTTGGCTGGCAGCCCCGTCCAGGTACATCGTTCTGTGGGCCGTGTTGCCGACCTGAGGGGCGTCGTGCCAGAGGGCTTAACGCCCAAAACAGGTATCGCTCACACACGCTGGGCCACCCATGGTGGTGTGACGCTCGAAAATGCGCATCCCCACGTGGCAGGTGGCGGTAAGCTCGCATTGGTTCATAATGGCATCATCGAAAACGCCAGCGTGCTGCGCGCGAGCCTCAGGGCGGAGGGCGTGGTCTTTGAGTCCGAAACAGACACCGAGGTGTTGGCTCATCTCATCGCCAAATGCCTCGAAGGAGAGGGCGACCCACTCGCTGCGGTGACCGCCGCCCTGCAGTTGGTTCGCGGAACTTGGGGCATTGCGGTTATTTTCAGTGCCTTGCCAGACACCATCATCGCTGCAAGAAACGGTTCACCCCTTGTGCTGGGTTTGGGAGAGGGCGAGACATTTTTGGCCTCCGATCCCCACGCTTTGGTGCCTTACACGCGGCGAGTGGTTTACCTACAAGACGGCGATGTTGCCCGAATCCAGTCCAGTGGCATCGAGACCACAACCCTCGATGGCGCCCCTCGCAGTCGGGTGGTGGAGACTTTGGAGGCGGAATGGGCCGAAGCAGAGAAAGGTGACTACCCCAACTTCATGCTCAAAGAGATTCATGAGCAGCCTGCAGCCCTCAGACGCTGCCTGTCAGGGCGGGTTGTGGTTCAGGAGGGCCGTGCCAATCTTGGCGGGCTTGAGCTTAGCAGTCGAGAGCTGAACGCATTCCGGCGAGTCGGCCTCATCGGCTGTGGAACGGCCCATTATGCCTGTCGTG
>OBJC01000036.1_pt1 | contig 28125 bp, 22 predicted proteins | sample 1481521 | NCBI WGS metagenome assembly OBJC01 (sample SAMEA2341961, study PRJEB22496) | metagenome | biome: marine; feature: hydrothermal vent; material: water | place: Pacific Ocean | collected 2011/2012 | reverse complement strand
GGTGGTGCAGGCTTGGGGGCGTCGGGAATCCCAGGCTCTGGCTCCACCGCTACACCCTCTGCACCTGGTGGTGGCTTGGGGCGGTCAACAGCACCTGGGGCCGCGGGCTCTGGCTCCTCTGGAATGCCGGGTGTGGGCTCCTCTGGCACGGCAGCCGTCGGCTCTTCTGGCACGGCAGCCGTGGGCTCCTCCGCCTCTCCGGTCACCTGTGGCTGCCCAGGCAGTGGCTCATCTGGAGTGCCCGGTGTGGGCTGTCCCTCCTGTACAAGCGTTGGCGTGGGCTCCACCATGGCCTCTGCCGCGGTTAAAATAGGGTCTTCGCCGCAGCCGAATCCACACAAACTCAGTGTAAACAGCACAATTAAAGCGGTCTGCGTTAGTGGACAGTGACTCATTTGTCTTTCATCGTATCCAATATGTCTATGATCATTTCTGCCATTCTCCGTCCAGCCATCCTGAATATGGTGGCCAAGGTCTATGTGCCCGTCTTGTTTCCCCTGACTTTTTTAATCGCCTTGGTGGCGCTCAAGCTCGATATCGTCTTGGGATTTGGCGCGGGGTTTCTACCTACCCCCCATAATTATGCCCTCGGGCTTTTTAGTTTAGTGGTCGGGACCGTCCTGTGGTTGTGGACCTATGAGCAGTTGACCCGGCTCGGAGAAGGCTCTCCATCTCCCACCGCCGGGCGAACCACCCGATTGGCGACCAGCGGAATTTACGCCTACAGCCGAAACCCCAGCATCGCGGGTAAGCTCTTGGGCGTACTCGCAGTCGGTTTTGTCTTGAATTCCATCTCTTTTTGCTTCATTCTAATACCACTTCTCCTGATGGGGTCTTTGATCGAGAAGGTGGTTCGTCAAGAGCCTCAACTCGTCGAAGTTTTTGGTGCTGAGTACGAGCAGTACAGAGCTCAAGTTCCTCTTTTCATTCCATGGGGTCTGCTGACGCCATGGCGTCACAAATCTTCCTGAGGTCAATCATGTCTGGCATCACACTTATTAATCCCCCAGAAAAACTCCGTGTCTGGGCGGGGATTCCCAAGGCCCACGCCCATGGTGTGTACTGCTTTCCACCACTGGGCTTGATGCATATTCAAGCCGCTATCGAGAAACGCAGCCACTATATCGCCGAGATTTGTGACCCTGTGGTCGACGATCTGGACTACCCAGACTTTGAGCAGATGCTCAAGCGCTATCCCCTGGACCTGGTCGGCATCTCCACCTACACCCACTCGCTGCCCGATGTGCAGATGACCATCGACTTGGTCCGCAAAATCCATCCATCGGCCAAGATTTACCTGGGTGGGCCCCACTGCGCGATGTTCCCGGACTATGCCATCCAACTCAAAGGCATCGACGGCATGGTGACCGGCGATGGAGAGGACCCATTTTTGGCGCTCATCAAGGCCCACGATGAGGGTCGTGACCTCACGGGTATCTCTGGGCTGTGGTGGATTTCAAGCGATGGTGAGGTGATCAAAAACGCCGAGATGCCATCCACCAAAGACCTCACGCGCTACCCTTGGCCCGACCGGAGCCGTTCTCGCTTTAAGGACTATTACCTGCCGGGCACCAAACAACCTTTGGTCACAACAGCCATCACCAGCCGAGGCTGCCCCCACTCTTGCCCATTTTGCCTGACCTACAAAAAACAGTACCGAATTCGGGACATCGACCACATCTTGGACGAGATGGAGCACTGCCTAAGCTTGGGGATCACCGAAACCCACTTTATCGACGACCTGTTCACCCCCAACTCCCAATGGGTGCTCAAGTTCTGTGACGGCATTGAGCGTCGTGGTCTGAAATTTAGCTGGGGCTACAAAACAACCATCGCTGGAACCACCCGTGAGCAAATTCGACGGTGTCGGGAAACCGGTTGCACTAAAATTCATTTTGGTGTCGAGTCGGCCAATAACGAGGGTCTGGACGCCTGGGGTAAACATTGTGACACCGACGATGTTCACCGTGTCTTCAAGTGGTGCCGCGAAGAAGGTGTACGCTCGGTCGCATACATCATGTTGGCAGGGCCTCACGAGCGCACGATGAGCGATGCGGTGAGCAACCTCGACGAAATGTTCAAGCTCGACGCCGACTTCGCAGTGTTCGCAGTGTTCAGCCCATACCCGGGCACCGACACCTTTGCTGAAGGCGCAAAATTGGGCCTGTATGCTGCCGACTGCTGGGACCGACTGATGAAGGACCCGTTGTGTGGGGTCGAGGTTCCTGTGTGCTGGGAAGAGCACCTGACCAAAGCTGAGATTCTTGAGTTGCTCAAAATCGCCCACCGGCGCTTTTATATGCGACCCAAGTTCCTGGCCCGACAAATTTTAGGTTTGTCAACGGCCTCTGAACTGAAGCGTCTGGCTTCTGGAGCAATGTCATTGCTCAAGCTTGAGCTTTTGGATGCCAAGAGCCGAACCGCACCCGTCTAATGCTCCGCGGTGTCATCTGGCTTTCGATGGCTTGCATGGGTCATTCGGCTTTGGCTGAATCCCCCCCCGTGGTCAGCACTTGGGAGATACGCATGCGCCGGGTTGAAGGGGCCGCCGCGGACATTCGGCGAGCCGCTGAAGATGTGGAAGAAACACTAAAATTAATCAGTGATTCCAATAGCTTATCTAAGCTTTCCACATTGAAGACACAGCTTCAACGATTGGAAGTGTTGGTCACCTCTGGAAGGCTCGCCGTCGCGGTCGCAAATGAAGAATCTCAGCGTAATTGAGCAGATAGCGCTGGCTTCACTTTACTTCTTGGACTACTCTTGCTATGTCAATAGCAGTACTTGACTCCACGTGAGCTCGGGTCGCTCCCCGCTGTGTCCCTCCCCGGACGTGTTCCCCCCTCCCACATCCCCGAGATATCCCATGTCTAACCTTTCCGTCCTCGCATTTGACGAGCGCCCAAGAGGCCAAGGTGGCCGCGGCGCCACCGAAAAAATCGCACGCTTGCTCGATAGCTCTGAGATCGACGCGCCTTCAAGCCTTTATGACGAGGCCTTATCCTTGGCGAAAGAAGGTCGCTTCGCACCAGCCACAGACCGGCTGCGCATGTTGCTGACACTCGATCCCATCGACTCCGATGCTTCTCTGCTTTTAGGAAAAGTCCTCGCAGCCCGTGGACAATGGCAAGAGGCGCTTCAACGCCTAGACGCAGCCAGCGCGAACGGTGCGGTGATTCCGACCTCCTTGCGTGAACGGGTAGAAAACGCCCTCCGCAACCAGATTCAGGACGCCGAAGAACAACGGCTTCGCCTCGCTGCTCGAGAACGCAGCGAAATCCGTAACCTTCGCGCAGAGGCCAAACGCCTTCGCTCCGACAACGCCGTCCTCGATGGACAAGTCCAAGCCCTCTACAAACGGGTCCGCCTCTGGTCCTCAGCGACAGCTCTGGTCAGCGGTTGCGCAGCAGCCTTACTCTTGGTGGCCATCGTCTCGGGTGGAAAAACCCAAGCCGTTTCGCCCCCAACGACCGAGGCAAATATGCCCGCCACAACGATGGCCACAGCTGAAGTTCAACTGCCAGCCACACCCATCGAAGAGCGCGCACAAACCCCTGTCGATGTGGTCGAAGTCGCCCCAGCGGTCGCTCCACCAGTGGCCGTCACGCCAACAGCAACTGAAATGCCCCCAACGACCACAACTCTAGACCAAGCCACCACACACACCGTGGTCAGCGGCGACACCCTGGGCTCCATCGCCCTCAACTATTATGGCAAGTCCAGCAAGTGGCGGGAAATTCGCAGCGCGAACCCGAACACCCTCGGAAAATCCATCAAGCTCAGCTTGGGCATGGAATTGAATATTCCAGTCATCGCCAACTAAAGCAGTCGACGAAGGCCGCTCACTTCTTAGCAGCCTTCGCAGCCTTCGCAGCCTTCGCAGCCTTCGGTGTATTTCGCCCACTTGGCTCTGAGGTTTTTGGCGTGGGAGAAACCGGTGGAGGGGTCTCGGTCACCCCGCCGGTATTCCCATGCCGAGCTCTGGCCTTGTTGATGCTCGCCAGACGCCGTTTAGCGCGCTTCAGTTGCCCGACTTTCCAGGCTTCTTTGGCCAAGCTCTCTGCCGTGTTCCAATCATGACGACGGTAATAGATCAGGCTCTTTTGCATTAAAGCCAAAGCCCTGTCCCGATTTTTCAGCTTGAAGCTCAAAAACTTATCGACCGCGATCTCTGCATCAGACAACCGCTTTTGGCGCAGGTGCATTCTCGTCAAGAAGTAGTAGACCCGACGATTTTTGGGGGCAACGCTCACCACCAATTTGAAATACTTCTCTGAGTCATCGTATTTACGTCGATACATATACAAGCGACCAAGCATCAAGTTGTTGACCACATTCTCTGGATAAGCCCGATGGTTTCGAAGCGCTGACTGGGTCGCACGCTTCAATGCACCTTCTTCAAGCCAAGTGTAGGTCAAAGCAAATGTGGCCGCTGGACCCAAAAAGATCCCCTTTTCTTCCACTTCACGAAGCTGCTCAATGCCAAGCATTCGCTTGTCGGTAAAGGCGGGAAGGCCCTTGACCCCCCTCGAAATCACAGTTCTCCAGTAGTTATATAGACCATCGCCCAACTTTAAATCGGGAAATTTTGGGGCTATTTTTTTAGCGCGTTTTATGGACTTCATGGCCTCTAAAGCCCGGTTGAGAGAGGTCAAATAGTTCCCTCTCCGCATGCTATGAATCGCATCGATGCCCAAAACGCCACCCAAAATAAAGTGTTCCCAAGCATCGTTCCCGCGAGTCTCGAGCGCTTCCATCAGTTGTTGTCGCGCCTGATTAGAGGCCAACTTGTATTGGTCCTCATAAGCAAAATCCAAATTTTCTAACATCAAGGCCTGATAGACCAAAACATGCCCAATCGGGCCGAGCGCTGAGCCGGGGTACCGCCGCTGTGCCTTCTCAAAGGCCTGTTTGGCCTCGATATACCTTCTTTGGTACACAAGCTCGATCGCCTCATGGCAGGCAGCGACGAATTTGAGGTCCATTTTTAACACCCGTGCACCCTCGTAGACCACATCTGGGTACAAACGGAGGGATGTAGACATCGAGCCTGCTGAATTGGCCTCAATGCCCACATCGACTTCATCGATATCGGCTTGAATCGGCTTGTCTTTGGTCCCCGTAAATGTTGCCCGCTCATAGTCTTCATCGGCGTCGGCGTCGGCAGCCACAGCCACCCCACCAAAAACCAAGCTCGCCCAAACAAATAATGTTGAAAAGGATTTCATGAGTCTTCTCCTCGGCCTAAGGCCGCCAATTTCTTCTCTACTGCGTCGGTGATTTCAGCTTCCAGCTGGGTCCCCATCAGTTGATTTATTTCTCGAATTCCAGTGGGTGAGGTGACATTGATTTCGGTCATTAAGCGACCGATGGTGTCAATCCCGACGAACAACAAGCCACTCTCCTTCAACCAAGGTCCTATCTCGTCGCAAATTAGCCGATCCGATTCGCTCAGGTCTGTCGCTTCAACGGTCGCACCCACATGCATATTCCCACGATGATCATCAGGTCCTGGCACCCGGTTCATCCAACCCCTAGGCTCTCCGTCGATCAAAATGATGCGCTTGTCTCCCTGTTTTATCTCCGGAAGATAGCGTTGAACCAAAATATGGATCTGACCCTGTTCAGTCAAAAGCTCGATCATCGACCGTAAGTTGCCATCCCCATGACGGGTCACCAGCACCCCTCGACCACCGTTACCATCCCAGGGCTTGAGCACCACCTTTCCAGCTTGCTCAGCTATCCAAGATAAAGCCCGCTCTGTCTCGCAGGTGACCAAGGTTTCAGGGACCAAGTCTGGAAAACGCAAGGCGACCATCTTTTCATTGGCGTCGCGAATAGATGCCGGGTGGTTCAAAACCAAGGTCCGTTTATCGACCAAATCAAGCATATAGGTCGAAAATATATAGGCGATATCAAACGGCGGGTCTTTTCGAAGCCACACCACATCAAAGTCCGCCAAGTCTCGATCACGCGGAGGCTCACATCTAAAATAGGGAGCAAGCTCCGATATATGGACCACCTCGCAGCGAGCGTGGCATCGGCCGGTCAGGGCATACAAGTCAGCTGGGGTACACCACGCGACCTCATGGCCACGCCTGCTCCCCTCCAGCATCAACATATAGGTGGAGTCGCCTCCCACATCGATGCGATCCAACGGATCCATCACATATAAGGTCTTCACTCAAGCCCCCCGGTGAACAAGAATGCCATACAGCACCTTTTTTGGCTCGACTAGCACTACTTTCCGATACAAAATCTGCTGAATAGGCGGTCCAAAACAGCCTCACGTGCGTCTATTCCTGACAATTCGCCCAGACGTTCAATGGCCATGATGAGCTCCGTCACGGCTACAGCAGGCCCAAGCGCACCCATCAACGCTGTACCGGCACCCTCACAATGACGAGCCACCGCTCGGAACAAATCATGTTGACGCTGAGAACTCAACACCGCGGTTTCAGTTTGAGAGGGGTGTGATCCGATGGCGGAGCGAATGGCTGCGCGAAGCGCGTCAACACCGTCCGCATCCACATTGCTGATCGGAAATGCGACCGCCAGTGCATTCGGGTGCCGTGGACAGTCTGAAAAGCTTCCAACGATGAGTCGGGGCAAGTGTTTACTTCTCTCGAGAATCTGGTCAGTCACTCGGTCCTGTGGTCGGTGGGTGGGGATAACCACAATGACCAGGTCAGCCTCTGCGCTGAGCGCACGCCCCAAAACCACCCCCGCAGCCTCTATGGGGTCCTTGCCGCCGCCTTCGCCGGCAGTGTCCAAAAAGGTCACGTCCATACCATCGAGCAACACACCCCGCTCGACCACATCGCGAGTGGTGCCAGGCGTCTCGCTCACCAATGCCCGCTGTGAGCCAACCAAATGGTTAAATAAACTCGACTTTCCAGCATTTACTGGGCCAACCAAAGCCACCGAGGCCCCTTGTTGATGAACCCGGCTCATATGCCATGAGTCTGCGACAGCGGTGGCCGCAACACCCAGGTCAGTCAACTTTTCCGCGACCTGTTCATCGGACTGCATGCTCAAATCATCATCAGGATGATCCAGCCGAGCCTCAAGTTCAGCGGCCAAATCCAACAACACTTCTCGGTGGTGGGCTGCTGTGTCGCCGACCGCACCAGACATCGCTGCCCGAGCATCAAAAACGCCTTCCATGCTTTTGGCCATAATCAAGGCCGCCAAACCCTCTGCGCGCAACAAGTCCGTGCGCCCGTTTTCAAGGGATCGGCGTGTGAACTCTCCTGGCCTGGCCGGCCGTGCCCCTGCTGCGATCAACACATCAATGAGGGCAGACAAGACGATGGGGTTTCCATGTCCAGACAACTCAACCACATCTTCGCCCGTGTAGCTCTTTGGGCCTTTCATCCACACCGCGAGGACATCATCGATCACGGCCTGGGAGGTGTCCACAATTTGCCGCACGCTCGCTCGGCGGTCAACCCAACGCGAAGCGCCCGCACAGACCGATGACACGATCTGGCGGGCGTCTTGTCCACTCAAACGGATGACACCGACGCCTGAGCGACCCCAAGGAGTCGATAAGGCGACGATGGTGTCCATTTATGCCTCTGCGGGGGCACCCTCGCCATTATCGACAAAGATGCGGATTTTACGTTCACCGTCTTGTTCAACAGTATCGGTTTTGACGCCTTCCATATCAGCGATCGCCATGTGCACGGTGCGACGCTCGAATGAGTTGAGTGGCTTGCGAATAACCTCGGCCTCTCCGTTCTTGATCACAGACTCCGCCACTCGAGTAGCGAGGCGCTTCAGGTCCCGAACATCATCGTCTGAGCAACGCTCATCATTCCGACCACGACCACCACCTCTATTGTCACGACCTCTATCGTCACGACCACCGCGATCGTCACGGCCACGACCGCCACGCCCGCGGTCATCACGGTCACGACCACCGCGATCGTCACGGTCTTTTCGCTCTTCGCGCTGTCCACCTTGAACATCAATATCGAAGGTCCAATCCTCAAAATCAGCTTCCATCGCGACGGACAACATATCCTTGATGGCATGCAAAGTTGAGCCACCTCGGCCCACCAAGAATCGGGCTGATTCTGAATTCACGGAGATCGTGGCCTTTTGGTCACGTATATTTCGTGTGGTCACTGTGGCTTCAAAGCCCATTTTGGTAACCAACTCTTCTATCCAAGCCTTGGCAGCGAGAGCACCCGCCTTATCTGTAGGGTCTGAAGCCCAAGCGATAATTTTAACGGTATCCACTGGAATAGCCCGACCTTGGTCATTCCGAAAATGGCTAAAGTCCAGCTTGTAATCAACCTGGTCTGCGGGCACGCCAAGCTTCTCAGCTGCAGCGGCCAAAGCCTCATCGACGTTGTTGCCTTCGGTGGTAATTTTATTGTCACTCATGATGTCTCCTGGGTGCGAACGTGCACCAAATGGGGTTTGGTCTCAAGCCGAGACCGGCTCTTCTTTTTTCCGGTAGATGAACCACTGCTGTACGATAGTCAACATATTGTTGACGCTGAAGTACAACACCAGCCCAGCAGGGAAGGTGAACATAAAGATGCCAAAACCGATGGGCATTAAGCGCATCATCTTTTGTTGCATCGGGTCCATGCTGGCGGTCGGCATCAGCTTTTGCTGAAGCACCATCAACACGGTGACGACCAAGGGCAAAAGGCCTGTGGGGTCAGCCTCTGTGAGGTCTTGAAGGTATAAAAACGACGTGCCATAAAGCTCTACGCTGTACAACATGACATTGTACAAGGCGAACCACACGGGCATCTGGATGATCATCGGTAAACAGCCACTCATCGGATTGACGCCATGCTCCTTGAAAAGCTCCATGGTCATCTGACTTTGTAATTGGCTATTGTCTTTATATTTCTCTTTGATCGCTTTGACTTGAGGCTGGATGGCCTGCATTCGCTTGGAGCTCACAAACTGTTTTTGCATCAGCGGGAAAAACACCGCCTTGACCGTACAGGTGAGCAGCAAAATCGCAAGACCCCAGTTGCCCACCAATCCATGGAAGAATTTAAGCATGGAGAGTAGAATCTTAGCGAACATGCCAAACCAACCAAACTCGATAGAGCGGTCCAAATTATGGCCTGTAGCTGTGGTCTTATCCAAATCCTTTGGCCCAATATAGGTCACAAAGTTGAGGGTACGCGAAGCACCAGAATCCAAAGGTTGGCGAAGGCGAAAATAGCTTCCAACCCGACCGTCTGACAGGGTCGAGACCACCCACTCACCTGGGGGTGCATCGAGGGGAGCCAAAACGCTCATAAAATACTTGTTTCCAAGGCCGAACCAATCCACAAGGCCCTCAAAACGCTGGGCGCCTTCGTCTTTTAGCTCTTCGAGATCATCCACCCGCTCAAGGCTCTCATCAACAAAGGCGATGGGCCGAATGACATTCGCGAATCGATCGGCTTTGGTGCCATCAGCCACATCGGCCATTCCCACCCACAAGTCTCGAATCACCCGTTCGGAATGGTTCGAAAAGGTGACGGCGACCGCCATAGACTGCTCATCGCGTTCTACAGTTGTGTAATGCTTGGTGATTTTTAGCCCATCATGAAGCCGACTGCTGGCCAAGATGCCTGCGCCGTCTTTGGTGATCTGATAAGAAACATCATTTCCCAGCTCACCCGCCCCAGCGACGACCAAAGCGCCGGCAGCGCTGAGCAAGGTTTCGGGCTCGTCACCGCCTTGGTAGGAAATCCACTCCCCTTCAGCGCCGTCAAAGATCCAGGCATACAGCGGCGTGACCACCGATTGGGCATTATAATCTTTAAGCTCTACTGCCTTCAGGGCACCCTCTGTGGAATGAACAAGGCCCTTAAAAGCATCGGTTTCTAGCTCAAGCCCATGGGGGCTAATGGCCGCAACAGTGGGTGTTTGAGCCCCTGTGTTCGCAGCCTCATTATCACCGTTATCTCCTGGGCTTACACTTACCGATGGGTTGTGCCCAACCGGGTCGTCGGCTGGTTTAGCCTGTGTGGTCGTGAGATTGAGGTCATCGACGCTCACCGCTGGATTTACAGTGTCCATTGGGGGTGAAAAAAACTGCATCCACACCAAATAAACCAGCATGCATAAGCCCACTGCGAGGAGGGTGCGTTTTTCTTGATCAGTGTCCACAATGGGCTCCTTGACGGGCCGGAACTGGGTCACAGCCACCTTCAAACATGGGATTGCATCGGAGTATTCTTGAACCGGCCAAAAGAGTACCGGCAAAAGCCCCATGGATTCGAAGGGCTTGGACCGCGTATTGACTACAAGATGGGTAAAATCGGCACATCGGTGGCAATAAAGGTGAGATCAAGTTTTGATAGCCCTTGATCATCCAACGGAGAAAGTCTCTCATCATGCTGATTTTCTCATTTGGGTCCACCCTTCCCGAAGTTGCATCGCCAACGCATCCAAACCATCTGTCGCAGATTGAGGATGAGCGATCACAACCACATCTTGGCCGCTTGGAATCAGCGAAAGCTGAAGCCGTATAGCTTCTCGAAGCCATCGTTTTACCCGGTTTCGTACCACGGCATTTCCAACTTTTCGACTCACGGTCAAAGCCACTCGGGTTTGGCTGTACTCACTGGGTTTAAACAGGATCAACATGCTGGGTAGACGAAGCCGCCGACCTTGGCCTTGAACCCGTTGAATATCCTGGGTTCGCCGCAACCGATGATCACGGGGGAGTCCCAGAACCCTAGCCTCAGCTGCGCTTAGAAGGCACCGTGGGGACCAAACGCTTACGGCCCTTGGCACGACGACGCTTGATCACATTACGACCACTGGTGGTTTTCATCCGTGAGCGAAAGCCGTGGGACCGTTTACGCTTGATATTGCTGGGTTGATATGTGCGCTTCATTTGAGCCTCCGTGGGGTCGGCTTAAAGCGACCCATTTTCGCCGACGATGTGTCGCCTCGCGACGACCAACTGTGGGCCCCGCTGTTGAGAGTTCGTTGTCTATGCTGTCCTTGAGTGGTGAGCAAGATAGATCTTATGTCGGTTTAAACAATGAAGTTTCGCACGCACGCGCGAGGAAGGATTTTCATGGTGATCCAAAAAAAAAGTTCCACGTGGAACAGCTGTGAAAAACCCTAAGGACAAGCCAAATTATGCAGGTTCTAACTGGGTCAACCTATCGATGAGATCCATAGATCCCACTGGGAAATATATAAAAAAAAAGGACTTTTCCATAATAGCAATAAAATCAGGTTTAACCTTGAATATCGAGATAAACCCCTACGTGGGTGCTGATACTTAGCTCACCCACCACCCATTGATTGTTGGGGCCAAACCTTGTTAGTCTGCTTCCATGCCGGGTCGGTGGGTTCCGGATTGACTGTTTTCTTCATAGAAACTCCGTTCTGCGCCGGTGTGCGTTGTGGGTATTGGTGTGCAAAAAGATCAACTGTGGTCCCAAATTCAAAGTTCGCTGCGAGAAAAACTCGGTGCTCAAAACTTTGAAATTTGGATTCGACCCATTCAAATGGCCGCGATCACCCATGATGCAGTCAGCCTTGAAGTGCCCAACCGATATTATCGAGATTGGGTCGCTGCGAACTATGGCCCCGCGCTCAGCGAAGAGATCGAACAGGCCATCGGACATCCGGTTCGGCTTCAGTTTCATGTCGCCCGCACCCAAGAGGCGCCCAAAGAAGCAAGCACTGAAAAGCCTGCCGCCAAAAAGTTCAAGATTGAGACCCCGATTCCTGGTGTGTCTCCCGATAAAACCTTCGAAAATTTCGTGGTGGGTAAATCCAATGAGTTTGCCCATGCTGCAGCATTGGCGGCAGCAGACTCCCCAGGTGAAAAACTGTACAACCCCTTGTTTATCTATGGCGACACCGGCCTTGGAAAGACCCACCTGGTCCATGCGATAGGAAACCGGATTCGACAGCGAAACCCAGAAGCTCGAATTTTATACGTCACCGCAGAGCAGTTCACCAATAATTTAATCGAAGCTCTGCGCTATCGTCGGATGCCTGAGTTTAGAGACCAGTACCGCAAGCAAGCCAACGTCCTTTTGATTGACGACGTTCAGTTTTTAAGCGGAAAAGACCGCACCCAAGAAGAGCTCTTTCATACCTTCGAGTGGCTCAATGAGCGCGGCGTTCAGATTGTGTTCACCGCCGATGTTTTACCCCGAGAAATCAGGGGTTTCGAGCCCCGGCTACGAACCCGATGTGAAAGTGGAATGCTCGCTGATACGCAAGCACCCGATATGGAAACCCTCACCGCTATTTTAAGGCAAAAGGCTGAACATCAAGGGATGAACATTCCAGATGATGTTGCCCAATGGATTACCGCACGGGTACACGGCAACGTTCGTGAGCTCGAAGGTGCCGTCAACCGCCTCAATGCCGTCATGCGTCTGCGCCCAGGGGTGCTCACCCTTGATGTGGCCCGTCAGCACCTATCCAGCATGCTTGAAGACATGCCACAAAGCGTAAACGCGGACGATATTATCGGGACCGTAGCCAACTTTTATAATGTAAAGGTATCTGATATCAAGGGCTCTCGGCGCCTAAAACAGCTGGTTCGACCCCGTCATGTCGCTATGTTTTTGATTCGGAAATTCACGGACCACTCCTTTCCAGAGATCGGTCGAATCTTCGGAAATCGTGATCACGCGACAGTTCAACACGCCGTCAAAAAGATTAGAGGACAATCAAAAACCAATGTGGACATCAATTCTGCACTCCAAATTCTCGAAAGAAACATTCATCGGGGCTTGTAGATGCTGTGGATAAACCATGGACAAGCAGTGGATTGGTTATGCACCTGCTATGAAGTCCTCGACGCCCAAATCGAAACCACCTTTTTTTCCGCAACAACCCCAGTCTACCCACAGCGCCGTCCACAAATGGACTACACCTTAAGTAGATGATAATGCTTACCTTTTTACACTTTCCCACATGTTCATAGCCCCTATGGATCTACTACTAATTATAAAGATCATTCTTTAATTTAGATCCATAGACAGCAGCCTGGAGCACCCATGGACCTCATCATTGACAAAGAAGAACTGATTCGCGGCTTGAGCCGTGTGCAGGGCATTGTTGAACGTCGCACCACAAATATGGCTTTGGCCCATGTTTTGTTGAGCGCTGATGGCGACACACTCAGATTGACCGCCACAGATACGATGGTGTCTTTGGTCGCTGATTATGTCGCGAGGATTGAACGTCCCGGAGAGATCTCAGTCGATGCACAAAATCTTTTTCAGGTTGCACGGCAATTGCCTGAATCGACTGTTCATCTCAAAACTGAGGCCGGCAACAGGCTCGCGATTGTATCTGGAAAAAGCGAGTTTCATTTGGTCGGGATGAGTGGCGAAGACTATCCTCCCTTGCCTTCTCGAGACGATGAAGCAGCCTTGGCTATACCCGGCACAACCCTTCATCGTTTGATTATAGAAACCCTCTACGCGGTTTGTGTAGATGACAGCCGATATGGCTTAAATGGTGCACATCTCGAGGCCATTACCGCTGAAAATGGCGAGGCACGGCTGAGGATGGTGACCACCGATGGAAGTCGTCTCAGCTATTCAGAGACCGCCTATTCCGGTGAGTTCAATATGGGCCGACAGATGTTGTTGCCCCGAAAAGCGCTCGATGAGATTCGAAAACTTTGTGATGGAGACAAGGGTGATTGGGCGGTGGCTTTTGGTGAACGCTCGGCCACGTTCCAAACCACCGGTTTAACCATGATGGTTCGCTTGGTAGATGGTCAATTTCCAGATTATCGCCAGGTGCTTCCCCAGTCCCATAAATGCCGGTTGATTCTCGCCCGTACGGCTTTTGTCGATGCGCTTAAACGGGTTTCCATCGTGGCTTCAGATCGCAATCACTCGGTTCGATTCAGCTTTGAAGCTGATCAATTGGTGCTCTCCGCTCAAAATGTTGATCTTGGAAATGCCAGAGAGGAAATTGAAGCGCGTTTAGAAGGTGAAGCATTTGAAACCGGATTTAATATCGCGTATTTTCTCGATATTATGCGCCAGACAACATCAGACGAGCTTGTTTTAGAGATGGACAAAGCACTCGACCCATGTGTGCTTCGTATTCCTGGACGAGACGATTGCCAGTTTGTTGTGATGCCCATTCGACTCGACTGAGCTCAAGGTGAGACTCACATCACTTTCGGTTTTTGGTTGGCGCAATCTTGAGTCGACCACCATTGACTGTGATGCACCCTTGGTCGTTGTTCACGGCAATAATGGCGAGGGGAAGTCCAATTTATTGGAAGCTGTGAGTGTTTTGAGCACACTCAAGAGTTTTAGAGAAGCCTTAGTCAGACGTTGGATGTGTCATGGAACATCTCAAGCACGGGTATCTGGAACCGCTCTGTCCCCAGTGGGAACCCGAGAGATAAGTTGGTCTTGGGTAGATGGTAAACGCCGTTTATTGATGGATGAGAGCAACGTCTACGAGTTGACTCAGTGGTTTGAAGTGCTGCGTGCAGTGGTGTTTTGTCCAGAAGATGGGAGCATCATTCGTGGCGGACCAGACCAACGGCGCCGTTTTATGGACCGAGCGGCTTTTAATGCCAACCCCAATCACCTAAAAGCGGTGACAGAATATCAAAAAATATTGGCTCATAAACGCGCCTTGCTTCAAACTGATTGGGTTGATCCCCTTCAACTCGACGCATTTAACAGTGCCTTGGCTCGGGCTGGCGCGGCAGTGATTTACCCAAGGGTTTGTGCTGTGGCGGCGCTTAAACACTCATTTTGTTCAAATCATGAAGCCATCGCTGGAACCGGAATTGTGGATCTTTCGGTCAAAACCAACGCCTTCAATGTTGAAGACGGTCTCAATCAAGCTGAAATGGAAAGTTGTTTGCTCAAGGCTATTCAAGAGAAACAAGCAGATGAGATTTCTCGGGGTGTGGCTTTGATCGGACCTCATAGAGATGAGATGTCGATTGAAATAGATGGAAAGCCCGCCCGTAATTTTGCATCTCAGGGTCAGGCCCGAAGTTTGGTATTGGGGCTTAGATTGGCCGAGCTGGAATTTGCCCATTCATTTGGTAGCGTGCCTTTGTTTTTACTTGATGACCTTACAAGTGAGCTTGATCAAGGGCGTCGAAGGCGACTAATCTCAGTACTTCGCACCCTTAAAGGCCAAGTTTGGATCACCACCACAGATCCAAAATATTTGGGAGAACTCAAAGGTTTAGATCCCCTGCTCTTGCATGTTCAGGCTGGACGAATCTCAGCCGAAAAATAGCCTGCAAGAAAGCGGGGGAATCGATGGCTGTATCGGAAAATTTCCGTTACTGGTACAGGTAATTTTATAGAGTTCAGGCCATTAAATTTTGGCCACAGGAAGCCCTGATAGAAAGGGTTGGAGAAAATCCATGTCCAAAGAATACGATGCCTCATCGATCACCGTATTGGAAGGTCTTGAAGCCGTCCGTTTGCGCCCTGCTATGTACATTGGTTCGACAGGTCCAAATGGACTTCATCACCTGGTTTACGAGGTGGTCGACAACTCTATTGACGAAGCTTTGGCCGGTGAGTGCACCAAGGTCATCGTGATTTTGGATGAAGATGGCTCTTGTTCAGTTGAAGATGATGGGCGGGGAATTCCCGTTGCCATGCATCCCACAGAGGGGCGACCAGCTTGCGAAGTGGCCCTGACCACCCTGCACGCTGGCGGTAAGTTCGACAAAGATAGCTACAAAGTTTCTGGTGGTCTTCATGGTGTTGGCGTGTCTTGCGTCAACGCTTTGAGCGAATGGCTAAAACTCGATATTTTCCGCAATGGAAAACACTATCACCAGGGTTTTACCCGCGGCGACGTGATGACCAAGCTCGAGGTCAGGGGTGAAACGCCAGGTAAGCGTGGCACCAAGGTGACCTTTTTGCCCGATGCCGACATCTTTAAGGAGACGGTCAACTTTAGCTATGAGGTGCTGCACACTCGGCTTCAAGAGTTGGCCTTTCTAAACCCAGGACTCATGATTATTTTGGACGATCGCCGTGACGATCGCAAAGAAGAGATGTGCTACGAGGGTGGAATTGAGGAGTATGTAAAACTGCTCAATGAGGCCCGTCCTGGTCTTCATAACGATGTCATATGCATCAACGGTCACCGAGAGGGCGTTGATGTTGAGTTGGCCATGCAGTGGACCACATCCTATTCTGAAAATCTCGCCAGCTTTACCAACAACATTCGTACGGTTGAAGGTGGAACTCATGTTTCAGGTTTCAAATCTGCGCTGACCCGTACCATCAACACCTTCGCGTCATCAAAGAAGATGATTCGTACGGATAAAGGCGAGTCCATCTCTGGTGACGATATTCGAGAAGGGCTCACAGTGGTCTTGTCGGTCAAGGTGCCAGAGCCTCAATTTGAGGGACAGACCAAAACAAAATTAGGAAACTCCGAGGTTAAAGGCTTGGTAGAGTCTTTAGTTTCTGAACAACTCGGTTATTTTCTCGCTGAAAATCCAGGGGTTTCTCGCAGCATCGTTTCTAAGGCAGTCGATGCAGGCAGGGTGCGTGACGCTGCTCGAAAAGCTCGAGATTTAGCACGTAGAAAATCGGCTTTAGAGGGCTCGGACTTGCCCGGAAAGTTGGCGGACTGCCAAGAGAAAGATCCTTCAAAATGCGAAATTTACCTGGTCGAGGGCGACTCGGCTGGTGGGTCCGCAAAACAGGGTCGAGATCGGAAGTACCAGGCGATTTTGCCCTTGCGTGGAAAAATATTGAACGTCGAAAAAGCGCGCATGGATAGGATGTTGGGCAACCAAGAAATCCTCACCATGATCTCTGCTTTGGGCTGCTCAGTCGGCATGGACTTCAATGTTGAAAAACTTCGCTACGACCGCATCATCATCATGACGGATGCCGATGTTGACGGCTCTCATATTCGCACCTTGTTGCTCACCTTCTTCTTCCGCCAAATGCAGAGCCTGGTGTCAGAGGGCCATTTGTACATTGCCCAGCCGCCGCTGTACAAGGTCAAACGTGGAAAAAAAGAGCGTTACCTCAAGGACGACGCGGCTTTGGATGCCTTTTTATTAGAGCAAGGGGTCAAAGCACTCACCATGTTTACTGCCAGCGACACGCAGATTACCGGTGAAGAAGCCTTTGCGATGCTCGGTAAAATTCAAACCTATGTGGGTCGACTAGAGCGCGCTGAGCGCCGTGTCCTTCCCGATGTGGGAGACGCTTGGTACGGTCTTGGTGGTCATTTGCTTGATGTGAAAGACAAAGCTGCAATGGAAAAAGCGTCCGTGGCGATTCGTGAGGCTTTGGAGTTGAGCAGTCCCAACCTTCATATTCCCAATATCGAGGTGGTTTTTGACGAGGATTTGGGCAGCTATTCGGTGATCGTCGTGACTTTGCGCGATGGAGAAGAACGGCACAGTCGCTTGGGACACACCCCGAGCAGCGATGGAATGAAGGACTTGGTCTTAGAGCTCTCCACCTTATTGGCCCTCCCAATTCGTCTACAAGAAGGCGGCCCAGAGATTCACTCCTGGAGTTCTTTGCTCTCCACCATCATGGAGAAGGCGCGCAAGGGCTACGAAATTCAAAGATACAAAGGTCTGGGTGAGATGAACCCCGATCAACTTTGGGACACCACCATGAACCCAGAGACACGCACCTTATTGCGGGTTGAGGTCGAAAACATGACCCGCGCTGACCATATTTTTAGTGTGTTGATGGGAGATGCGGTCGATCCACGACGAAGCTTTATTCAAGACAACGCGCTCAACGTGCGAAACCTGGACGTTTGAGGTCGATATGCGGGGTTCTAGAATTTCAGGAATGGGGCACTACCTGCCAGAGCGGGTGGTTACCAACGATGATTTAGCCAAGTTCATCGACACCTCAAATGAATGGATCGTGCAGCGGACAGGCATTGAGGAGCGCCGGTGGGTAGAAGGCAATGTTGGTGCCTCGGACCTTGCATTTGAAGCCACAAAAGAGGCTTTAGAAGAGGCGGGTATTAAGGCGAGTGATCTCGATATGATCATTTTTGCTACCTTATCGCCTGACATCAATTTTCCAGGTTCAAGCTGTATTCTTCAGAAAATGTTGAATGCTCCAGGCGTCGCGACCCTCGACATTCGAAACCAATGCACCGGCTTTGTGTACGGCCTGTCGATAGCAGACCAGTTCATCAAAACCGGAATGATGAACAACATTTTGGTGGTCGGCGCAGAAGTGCATTCCAGCGGGCTCGATATGAGCACCCGAGGCCGAGATGTCACAGTGCTCTTTGGAGATGGCGCGGGAGCGGCGGTGGTCTCCGCTTCTGAGACCGACAGTCGGATTTTGGATTCCAAGCTTCATGCCGATGGCACCCAATACGATATTTTAATGGTCGAGCTGCCCGCGAGTCGGCTCAAAGAGAGAATTACCGCCGATATGCTCGACGACGCTCGACATTATCCAGTGATGGATGGTCGGAACGTATTTCGCCAAGCTGTGACTGCGATGCCAGCGGTGGTCAATGAAGTACTCGAAGCTCACGGATACACACCACAAGACATCGACCTGTTGGTACCGCATCAGGCCAATTTGAGAATCAATCAAATGGTCGCCAGAAGCCTAAAGCTGACACAAGACCAAGTGTTCAATAATATTATGCGCTACGGAAACACCACTGCGGCATCCATTCCCATCGCACTTCATGAAGCGATTCAGGCTGGCCGTGTCAAAGACGGTGACTTGGTTGTACTCGCCGCTTTTGGTGCTGGACTCACCTGGGGCGCCAACCTGATTCGTTGGTAGACGGTTCAAGAAAAGAGGCTGAGTGAAACTCAAGGACTTTAGCTCTCGTCGCCTGTTGTTGCTAACGGGCAAAGGTGGCACTGGGAAAACCCGAGTGGCCGCAGCGTTGGGTTTGGCCACTGGACAGCCGGGGCGACGGGTGTTGGTGGTAGAGGTAGACGTACAGCGTTCAGCGCTCGCCGAGGCCTTTGACACGGAGATTGATCATCAACCCAAGCAAGTGGCGCCGAATGTTTGGGCTGCGAATATTCGGTTTCAGCCGGCCCTAAAGGACTGGCTTGATAGGACGGTTCGCGGTGCCCGCATTGTGGGAATGATCTTAAACAATCCGATGTTGCAGGTGTTTTTAGGGGTCACACCTGGGGCCAGGGAGTTGGTGGTCTTGTCTTCGGTCATCGGCCAACTCGATCATTTTGATCAGGTGATTGTTGATATGCCAGCCTCTGGACACGCTGTGTCGATGTTGGGCATTCCAGACACCGCATTTAGCTTGATGCGAACCGGCCCCATCCATGAGCGCGCAGCTCAAATCGTATCGGTTTTGCGAGGCGAGGATACAGCCATGGGTATCGTCGCTCTACCTGAAGAGATGGTGGTCAACGAAACCGTCGAACTCTATCAGCGTTTGGGGCAAATATTACCTGAGTTGAGCGTGCCTCTGGTCTTTTTGAACCGCTGTGCCGCACCCACGATGACCGATGATGAGCATAAACTTTTGGCCCGATTGAGCGGTGAAAAGGGCTTGGGATCCGAGGCTGAGGCTTTGTTATTGGCTGGGCGCTGGGATGCGGAGCTAGAACGCGCGACGGCCGACTCTTTGGGGCGCCTTCACTCCGAAATTGGCGTCACTGTGGTGCCGTTTCCCCGTTTGGGTGTGCTCGGTGGATTTGCAGGGGGTCCGGTCAAGGTCACTGAGCAAATGGCAGGCGCACTTCGGCGGAGAATGTTGACCGAAGAGAAGGGGGCCTCATGAGTTTGGCCTCTATGATCGCAGAGAGTCGCCTAATTATATGTGTGGGTTCAGGTGGGGTGGGTAAAACAACCACGGCCGCAGCGATCGGCTTGAAGGCAGCCACCGAAGGGCGAAAGGTTTTGGTGCTCACCATCGATCCCGCCCGCCGTTTGGCAAATTCTTTGGGTTTGAGCCAGTTTGGTAATGACGAGACGAAAATTACGCTCGAATCATCGATCAAGGGTGAGCTGTGGGCGATGATGCTCGATACGCAGAGCACCTTCGATGCTTTGATCGAGCGTGTGAGCCCAGATGAGGGCACCCGAGAGCGCATCTTAAACAACCGGGTTTATCGGCATATGTCCGACTCTTTCGGTGGTTCTCAGGAGTATATGGCCACCGAGCAACTGTATGAGGTGGTGGTTTCGGGCCGTTATGATTTGGTGGTTTTGGATACACCACCGGTAAAGAATGCCCTCGATTTTTTGGAGTCTCCAGGGCGACTGGTGCGATTTTTAGACAAACGAATCTTGTCTTGGTTTTTGACACCATATGAAGAAAAGCGAAGTTTGAGTAGGATTTTTCGAAGTACGTCAGCGATGATTTTTAAGCTATTGGGCTATGTGTTTGGCCGAGAGTTTTTGGATGAGTTGGCCGAGTTTTTGTTCATCTTTCGGGACCTCTACGACGGTTTTAGAGAGCGTCATGAGGCGGTGATTGCCTTGTTTAGCAAGGCTGGAACGACCTTTGTGGTGGTCACCGCACCCAACGGGCCCTCAGTTGCTGTTGCCCAATATTTTTTGGAGGAGTTGAAAGCCCGCACCATGCCGTGCGCTGGTGTGTTGATCAATCAGATGCATCCGGTTTTTGGGAAAGTAGCAGACCCATCTTTGGTTTTGGGCACCTTGGCCAGCACGCTCTCCGAAGATCTGGGCCCGCACACAGCCAAGCAACTTTTGGCGCGCTTGGGTGCGAATCACCGCCGTTTATTGGGTTTGTCTCTCGCAGAGCAAGAAATCTCTCGGGATTTGGAGACAAAACTTGGGCCAAGTCAAAAGTTGTGGCATATCCCAAGATTGGAAGGTGAAGTGCATGATCTCAAGGCCCTTGGGCGGGTTTTAGAACATGCACAAGAGGTGAACATTCCCTCCCCTCGCCCCACCGAAGTTTGAGTTCATATTATTCATCGATTGGAGTTTGTCATGGCTGCTCATTTTTGGCTTAAAATGCTCGTGACTTTGGTGGCGGTATCAACAGCCACAACAGCAAAAGGGCTTGGACCTGCTACTCAAAACAGAGGGCACCTCGGGGCGGCCTGGACCCCAGGTGGATCGCAGGGAGTGCTTGGGTTTGACTCGCGCCTCACCCAATCGATATTGGTGGATGTCGGCGGGTTTTATTCGCCGAATGCAGCGAAATCCAGCGAAAACCAAGGCCCTTGGGTGCTTCGTCATGGTTTGTATGTCACCCCAGGGTTTCGGATTCCCCATCGCAACAAAAGTGAGATCAAAACCGATGTGATTATTCGGGCCGGTTTTGGACCGGTATGGGTGGCCTCTTCGGACTTTCGCTTCGATGAACAAATCAACCCAGGCCTACATGGCGGTGCAGATTTGATGTTTCGGTATAAGGAATGGGGGCTTCGTTTTGAGGGCCGTATGTGGTACGTCAAGCCATTCAATATAGCCAAAAAAATGGAAGAGCCCACGATGATCCCTCAGATGGGGAGCTCTGTCCTTTATCAATTTTAGGTCAGCACGCTCACTGAGCGATGATTGAGCCATCTTGGGCGACGAGAATGCCGGTGTTTTGAAAGTCAGACCCGGACAGCATGCGAACCATATCGATGGCAGCGCCTTCTGGATCAGGTGTTGGGGTGCCGGCACCCACTTGTTTGGTTGGGTGTAGTTGACCCGCCAAAAACCGGCCATCGGGGCTTAAGGTGGCCTCTAGGACAAGCCCGAGGCCATTGGGACCCCGGAGGGTAAAGCGGCCATAGGTGGCGAAATTACCCAAAGAATAAGCGATGAGTCGCTCTTTGTAGACTTCCATTCCCCGAAGCACATGTGGGCCATGTCCCAAAACCAAGTCGGCACCTGCGTCGATGACAGCGTGGCTGAACTGCCTCAAATCGCCGCGGTCTTCTCCGTAAAAGGTTTCACGGCCTTGGGGCAGGTGAATGGCCCTGGCGCCCTCGGCACCGCCATGAAAACTGACGATGATGATGTCGTGGCTGGCGGTGAGTGAGCGAACCAAGGCCCGGGCGGTGTCGATATCGCGCACATCGTGGGTGGCTGCCGATGTGTGAAAGGCGATCATCGCAAGCTTGAGACCCTTGACGGAGAGGCGCGCGATATCACCGGGCCGTCCGGAGTGGGCGATGCCCTGAGCATCGAGCAGTGCTTCGGTTTGTGCGCGACATACCTCACCAAAATCACCCGAATGGTTGTTGGCTGTCGAGACCATATCGAAGCCGGCATCTTTGAAATAGGCGGCGTAATGGCCGGGCATCCGAAAAGCGTAGCAAGCGCCAGAGGGCGCTCCTGGCTTGCATTTTGAGGTCTTTCCTTGGTCGCATAATGGACCTTCGAGGTTGCCAAAACTCAAATCGGCATCTTGAATGAGCGCGGTGACGGCTGCGAAGGTTTGAAGCCCATCATTTTCGGGCAGGACTCCCGCAGGGAAATCTGTACCGATCATCATGTCGCCGACCGCACGAATTGTGATGGTGGTGCCTTGGGGTACATCTGAGCGGTAGGTCTCGATCACGCCCTCTCGACCCGCCGCGATGCGCACCCTGAGATCAAGGTTTCTATTGGCTTGAGCGAGGTAGGTGGCCAAGCCCTCACGGCTGGGCGCGAGAACTTTGACCGTTGACCAAGCTTTGACCACATTGGCCCAGTCATTTTTTAGCCAGTGGGCCCATCCGAGCTCCCAATGGCAGTCGGCATTTTTTGGGGTGGCCTCTAGGCATAGTTCAAAACTTGATATCGCGGAATCTGGTAGTTTCTCAGCCAAGAATTGACGACCGGCATCGAGGTTTGAGTCGGCGTAAACAGCGGTGGTCAACAGCAAAAAAAACAGGTTTAGCATGGGGTTGAAATAACACGCCGAGGCCCCATGGCTAAAAAGGGCTAAAAAACGCAATATCGCGCGCGTGCGCACGTGCGAGGGGGCTGAGATGCCGTTAGGGAAATGGGTCTGAGTGGCGAGAAAAGCCACCCACCGGTCGACTTCAGTTTGGCCTATACCTGCACCGAGGAGAACAAGTGGAAACCATCGCAAATGCGTTGATCCCCATCGACATCGAAGTTGAGATGCGCAATTCGTATCTGGACTACTCCATGTCGGTCATTATTGGCCGGGCTTTGCCCGATGTAAGAGACGGACTCAAGCCCGTTCATCGCCGAATTCTTTATGCCATGTTTCGAGAGGGCAACCTTTCCACGCGGCGGTACAGCAAGTGTGCAGGTGTGGTTGGTGAAGTGCTCAAAAAGTACCACCCTCACGGTGACTCAGCGGTGTATGACGCGCTGGTTCGCATGGCTCAGCCATGGAATATGCGGATGCCCCTCGTCGATGGCCAAGGTAACTTCGGCTCCATCGATGGCGACCCCGCTGCGGCTTATCGGTACACCGAATGTCGCATGAAAAAAGTGGCCGAGGAGCTGCTGCGCGACATCGACAAAGACACGGTTCGTTTTGCGCCAAACTTTGATGGCTCCAACGAAGAACCTGAGGTGCTCCCTGCGGCCTACCCAAACCTATTGGTGAACGGCTCAGACGGCATCGCGGTCGGTATGGCCACCAAAATTCCGCCTCACAACTTGGGTGAGGTCATCGACGGGGTCCTCGCGCTGATCAAAAACCCAGACATGAGCGTTGAAGAGCTAATCGCGATTATTCCAGGGCCAGACTTCCCAACTTCGGGAGCAATTTATGGTCGGGCGGGCGTTTTTGAGGCCTATAAAACAGGTCGTGGTCGCGTCATTATGCGGGGCCGGGCAAACTTTGAGATCACCGAGACCGGTGGAAACGCCATCATCATCGATGAGCTGCCTTACCAGGTCAACAAGGCACGGTTGGTCGAGCAAATCGCAGATCTGGTGCGCAATAAAAAGATAGATGGTATCCGAGAGCTTCGGGATGAATCGGATCGGCAGGGCATGCGCGTGGTCATTGAGCTGAAGCGCGACGCTGTGCGTGAAATCGTGCTCAATCGCCTGTTCAAGCACACCACTTTGCAAAGCACCTACGGCATGAACATGCTCGCGATCGTTCATGGCCAGCCCATGACGCTCACGCTCAAAGAGATGCTTTCGTATTATTTGAGCCATCGTCGCGACGTCACGATTCGACGCTGTCGCTACGAGCTTCGGAAGGCCGAGGAGCGGAAGCACCTGCTTGAAGGGTATCTGATCGCTTTGGACAACCTCGATGAGGTCATCGCGCTCATTCGCGCCTCGGCTACACCAGAGGTCGCCCGCCATGGTTTGATGGCACGCTTCACGCTCTCCGAGATTCAGGCACAAGCCATTCTCGATATGCGGCTTCAACGCCTCACAGGAATGGAGCGAGCCAAGATAGAGGCCGAGTACAAGGAACTCGAAGAGAAAATCGCATACCTCAAGGCTATTTTGGGCTCTGAGCCTCGCCTTTTGGAGATCATATCCGAAGAGTTGTTGGCCATCAGAGACAAGTATGCCGATGAGCGCCGTACGCGCTTTGAAGAAGCGACAGCCGATATTTCTATCCTCGATTTGATCGCGGATGAAGAGCAGGTCATCACCTTGAGTTTGACCGGCTACATCAAGCGGACGCCTCATTCCGAGTACTCGATGCAACGCCGAGGTGGTTTTGGTAAAAAGGGCATGAAGACCCGAAACGAAGACCAAGTTAGCGAGCTGTTTACCGCATCTACGCACTCTCACTTGCTGATCTTTACGACCAAGGGCCAAGTCTTTAAGGTGGCGGTGTACACCATCCCCATGACCAGTCGTACAGCCCGAGGCACACCGATCGTCAACTTGGTGAAACTCGATGGTGACGATGAGATCGCCGCCGTGATCTCTGTGCGAGACTTCGACGAAGATTTGGACCTGTTCTTCTGCTCAAAGAAGGGCCTGGTGAAGCGGACCCGATTGAGCGACTACCGCAATATCCGCACTTCCGGCCTTCGGGCTTATGATTGTGCAGATGGCGATGAGCTGCTCACGGTTCGCAAGACAAGGACCGAGCAACATGTGCTGATTACCACCCGTTTGGGCAAGTGCATTCGCTTTGAGGGCATCAACGAAGATGGTGAGCTTGAGGTTCGCCATATGGGCCGTGTTGCCCGGGGTGTGCGTGGAATTAAGCTCAAAGAGGCCGACGAAATCGCCGGGCTTGAGATGCTAGAGGACGATGCTGACATGCTGTTGCTGACGGTCACCGACCAAGGCTATGGCAAGCGAACTGCCATCGAAAAATATCGGATTCAAGGCCGAGGCGGCATGGGCGTCATCAATATGGTGGTCGATGACCGTAATGGCACGGTCGTGGGCTCTGTTCAGGTGCACGACACCGATCTCATCATGATGATGACCAACACCGGTCGGGTCATTAAAATTCCAGTCATCAATATTCGTGAGACTCAAAGCCGTGCGGCCAAGGGCGTGCGTTTGATGCGCATCGAAAAGAAAGAGCGCATCGTATCTGTGACCCGAGTGGTCGAGGATATGGACGAAGAAGAGGCTTTTGAGGGTGGCGAAGAACAGGGGCTTGAGGGCGCCGAGGAATAGGTCATCTAAGTGACGATTTGGAGCGAAGGTTTGTCGTGTTGCTCCAAGTCAGGATAGCTGGGTGGCGAATGTGGACGGATTTACCAAAGCTGGAGCAAAGATTTTTGCTTCAGGGTGTGACCATGGCCCTCGCGACAGTGTGTGTCTGCGTGGGGTTTTGGACTTCAGCGCTCTCACCAGCGGCCCTTGACCGTACAGCTGTGCGTGCTGCGGGCGGTGATGTTGAAGGTGCTGTGGCGGCCTATGTCAATCAGGCTGACGCTTGGGTATCGACTGAGCGCCGGGCCGAAGCCCTTTGGCGTGCTGCTGTCCTGAGCGATGTGTCCTTATCGGATCCCATCGCCACCGTGAACCTACTGGAGCAGTTGATAGAGCGGTGTCCAGAGCACGGCCGCGTGGTCGACGCTCATGCGCGTATTGCTGCAATTCAACGGCATCACGATGGAGATCCCATCCGCGCGGGCATGCGTTGGGTGGCTGCGGCCTCAATCGAGCCTGGCCATTCAGAAGCCGGGCGTTGGATGTTGAACGCGGGTTTAGCTTTTGCGGATGCCGGAGATTTGGACAATGCCTTGAGTGCTTTGGCGGTGGCAGCAGGTCGCCCCCAGCAGGCGGTCGCTGCACATTTGGCTGCGGGTCGCATTCAACTTCGGCGAGATCCAGCCCAAGCCTATTCAGATTATGACGCCGCCTTCAAGGCGGGGGCAAACGGAGAGGCCAGGCGTTTGGCTCACTTGGGTATGGCCACAGCGCTCGAGTATTTGGACCGAGGGGATGCCGCTTTGGCTGAGCTCGATGAAGCCTTTGAGTTTGGTGAATCGGATGCAGCACTTCGCCGCCGTCGGGATCGGCTCGCCGCACGTCGCAGCCCGTGAAAGCACTTTGGGCTTGTGTTGGGCTGTGTGGGTGTCTTAAGTCCGCTCAAGACGGTGCTCAAGTCACAGACTCTGGTGGGGCTGATGTGGTTGACGATGAGATACTACCGCCCGATGAGCCAGTCGATCCGGTTGAGTTTATAGACCCCGATAATCTCAGGGCCGGAGATGAGCCGTGTCGGACTGCTGTATTGGGTACTGTGTCCGAAATCGTCGATGGTGACACCATAAAAGTGAAGACGGGCCGGGGTGTAGAGCGCGTTCGCATGATCGGTATCGACACTCCAGAGGTGGACCATAGCGGCCCAGATGATGAGTGCTACAGCCTAGAATCCTCGGCTTTTCTGGAAGATCTGATCCAAGACAAAAAGCTTTGGTTGACCTTCGATGCCGAGTGTACCGACGATTACGGGCGCACTTTGGCTTATGTGCATCGGGGCCTCGATGACGATGATTTTATCCAGCGCGTGTTGCTCAGAGGGGGTTGGGCTTCAACTTTTGCCGTCCATCCGAATGTGAGCTTTCGAAGTCTTTTCGATGCCGATCAGGCCCAAGCACAAAGTACAAATGAAGGATTGTGGGGAGACTGTGATTGATGCGTTAGCCGCGCACCCATGAAAGACTTCGACACCCGCCGTTCCTCCGCGCTTCTCAATCGAGCACAGCAGTGCATCCCAGGTGGCGTCAATTCCCCTGTTCGGGCCTTCGCTGCAGTCGAAGGAGACCCCTTGTTTATTGCTCGGGGCGAGGGGCGCTGGCTTATCGATGAAGATGACAACCGCATGCTGGACCTTGTTGGGTCTTGGGGCCCGCTGATTTTGGGCCATGCTCACCCGGTAGTGGTCGCATCGGCTTTGGCTGCGCTTGAGCGCGGCGCGTCCTTTGGTGCCCCCACCGCCGCAGAGGTCGACTTCGCAGAGGCCTTGTGTGCGGCGCATCCAGTGTTGGACCAGGTGCGTTTGTGCTCATCGGGCACCGAGGCCACCATGCATGCGATTCGTTTGGCCCGGGGTTTTACCGGCCGCGATGTGATCATCAAAATCGATGGCTGTTATCACGGTGCTCATGAGTCGGTTTTGGTCAAGGCGGGTTCAGGGGTGGCGACTTTTGCTCAGCCGGGGTCACCAGGCATTCCAGCGGCGGTCGCAGCCCTCACCAAAACAGCACCTTTCAACGATTTGGAGGCGGTCGCGGCACACTTGGAGCAGGGAGATGTGGCCGCGCTGATCATTGAGGCCGTCCCCGGAAATATGGGCTGTATTTCCCCTGACTCGAACTATTTAAAGGGGCTTCGTGAGCTAACCAAGGAGCATGGGACCGTGTTTATCGTGGACGAGGTGATGACCGGGTTTAGGCTCGCACTCGGCGGGGCGTGTGAGCGCTTTGGCATCGACGCTGACCTCGTGTGCTTGGGCAAGATTGTGGGGGGTGGATTTCCTTTGGCTGCCTTTGGCGGTCGCCTCGAGATAATGAAGAGATTGAGTCCATCGGGACCGGTATACCAGGCGGGTACTTTGTCCGGAAACCCCGTGGCCGTCGCCGCTGGGATGGCCACATTATCCCTGCTCACCCCAGCACTGTATGAAGGCTTGGAGCGGGCCGGAGCGACAGTTGAAGCACGGTTATCTGAGGCGGTCGCCGCCCGTGGTTGTTCGATGAGTCGGGTGGGCTCGATGTTCACGATTTTCTTCCGTCCGACGTTACCAAGCAATTTCACCCAGGTGTCGCAATGCGATATGGCGGCCTTTGGACGCTTCCAT
>OBJC01000035.1_pt1 | contig 28255 bp, 19 predicted proteins | sample 1481521 | NCBI WGS metagenome assembly OBJC01 (sample SAMEA2341961, study PRJEB22496) | metagenome | biome: marine; feature: hydrothermal vent; material: water | place: Pacific Ocean | collected 2011/2012 | reverse complement strand
CTGATGCTGATGCTGATGCTGATGCTGATGCTGATGCTGATGCTGATGCTGATGCCGATGCAGACGTTGACGACACAGGTGGCGCCGACGACACAGGTGGCGCCGACGATACCGCTATCCCAGAGGATACTGGTGAACCCGCCCCCATCACGGCAGTGCTTCAGGGCATGATTGGCCGTGAGGTGCCGCTTCAAGATGGCGCCGACGGCGTGGGTTACCTCTATATCTTTCTCAAGGAACAAGGTATCCCTGAGTTGGACGTTCCAGAGCCCTTCAGAATGCGCATGTTGGCTGATTTTTCTGATGGCGCCGAGCTTGTATCCTTTTCACTTTCAGGTGTTGTGCCCAGCCCACGGGCTTTTGAAGTTATTGCGATTTTTGATGACGACATCAGTGGTCTTCCCATGGAATTGGGCCCCGGAACCGGTGACCTACTGGCGACAGACGGTGGAGAGAAGATATCGATCGTCATCAACGAGGCACTCGTCTACGAACTGGACCTGGTGTTGAGCGCAACCGCACCGTGAGGGATGGGCCGCAGCCAGGCCTTGATCAGGTGCGGTCCAGCGCCTGAAGAGTCCATGTCTACAGGGCGGCCTTTCGCCGTTTCATCCATCGCACGATCGCGGTGGCGTACGCTGAGAGTATCGCCGGTGGAGGATGGGCCTGTTGGTAGTCACCATTTCGGCCTGGAATGTTCAGGTCCAGCCACCGTTCTTTGGAGACTCCAAAGTCCGTCGGACCGACCTCGCTGCCACGGGATGGGCTGAGCACATAGAGTAGCTCTATCCCGCGCTCAGCAGTCGCTCGCTCTAGGTTTTTTACCGCCAATTGGTCGGCTTTGTCCGCGTATTCCGTGCCTGGATTTTCTTTTGCCCGCGCCCACGCCGCGAAGGTTCGGTACAGCGCGGAGTGTCTCAGCCCCAGACCATGCCAGCCCCTTGAAGTCCCGACGGACGGCGGAAAATTCTCCAGGTACAAATAGGGGTTTTCTTGAAAGTAAGCAGATTTGTCTGCCCCCATGTTTTCTGGCCCGCCCATAAATGCCCTGCGGCCCGTGTTGGTGATCATGATGATCACCCGGTCAGGGTTTAGGGTGTCCAACAGGCCCTGTGCCAGGTGTGCGGACTGTGCCGTGTTGTATGCACAAACACCAAAGTTCCACACCTCGTGGTTTGGGCCCATCATCCGGTTCATCGCACCGGGTACCGTGTCGCCATTTGACACCCCCGCCCCGTACAGCGTCGACCCCCCAAAGACCAGGGTTCGCTCTTGTTCATCTTTGCGCGCTATTGGAAATTCTGGGCTGCGTGCACCTTGGCTATTCACCCGAACCGTACGCAAACCCCACGGCCCTTCGCCGCCCAAAGTTGCCCCTGGTTTGAGACCATAAAGCAGTTCAGCATCGGCCACCGCCTGGTGTACCTCAAGCTCCACGGTCTGGTAGTACAGCACCTTGTTCATCGCCGCCATATCGATGCCAAGTCCGCCGACCAGCATATCCGCGACCACCGCCCCACCTGCCACCAGGCCCAGCTGTATTCCCCAGTCTGTGGCCCGCCGTGGGTTCATGCGAGACACCCAGCCCCCCATCAAGGCTGCGGCGGCCATCCAGACCCAGTGGCTCAAAAAGAGGGCTTGGTTGGCTTGGTCAAGGCCAGTGGCGCCCACCAAATAGCGAAAGCCCCATAAACCGAAAATGCCGATACCCGCGCCAATGACAATCGCAATGCCCTGTCGGCGCCAGCCTTGGCCCAAAGCCGCGGCAAAAAACCCAGCGCAAGCCGCGCCCCCAAAGCCGCCACCCCCCGATGGAAACCAGCCCTCGGAGACCAAATATCGGTCGAGCCCACCAAATAGGAAATCTCCCGCCACAGCACACCCGAGGGCGGCCACTACCCAAAATCCGCGCTTCATAGGGCAGACTCAAGGGAGAAGACGACCAGCATGTCATCGTCTACAATCGGGGGTCCAAAAGCTGTCTTAAGGCGTTGAATACTCTCATATCGGTCGATCTTTATGCCCGCCTGGGTGAGCACATCAAAGCCCGCCCGGTAGACCACCAAATACCGAAAGCCCGCCCGGCGTGCTTCGCCAATATCGCCAGGTTTCAAGACCGTGGAAGACCCCTTCGCAGCACCGCGTGACATGTCCCACAGGGTGTCGAAGATGGGCAGCAACAGGCAATCTTCTGGGCGATTATCCGCCTTGAGGGCTGCGATATAGTCGTGGTGAGATTCGCTGCGGCGCCAACCATGAATCAACTGATACGGTGCCGTGGCATGGCCAAGCCCAAGCGGGAACTCAATCAGCGCGCCGGGTGCGGGAGATGTGGCGATCTCCTCAAAAAAAGCATGGCTTTCCCAGTTTGCCGTCAAGACTTCTAAGCCGCCCTGAGCCCGTACCTGTCCAAAGCCAACCAGCCCAATGAAAACCGCGATGATGGGCACCAACGCCTTGGGTGCTCCCCGTCGGTTCCATCGCTCCAAGCCCGCGCCCACAGCCATGGCCATACACCATAAGACCATCGGAAACACCCGTGATGGGTGAAAGAACTGAATCGAAAATGGAAACACACGGTTGAGCCACCAGGTCGGCAACGGTACCCCTCTACCCGCGATGGTCATCCACTCCACTTCGGGCCGAACAGCCCAAGCCGCCATCGGCCCCAAAGACAGCAAATAAAAGCCGATTGCCGCCGCCAACCACCGCCGATGTCGGCGGCCGCCAAATGGAATCAAGCCCAAAGCGAAGACAGTAAGGATCACCGGAAAGGCTGCCCGTCGCGGCAAAGATTCCGCCTCGTCGACCCCAAAAAGATAGCCAATATCAATGCTCTCAGCCTGCTCGCGTAGCACTGCGGGATCTGAGATTTGGAGCGAAGCCATCGCGGGAATCGGTCTGCGCTCACCCAATAGATCATTCAAATAAGGTGCAGACAATCCAAGCCCTATCAGCAGGACAAACACACCCGCCACCATCGGGCGACGTCGGGCGATTTTTGGGGCTGGATAGCATGAGAAAAAGACCAAGCTCGCCGCACCAAAAATCGCTGCAATAAAAGCGTACAGTACATAATGTTGAATCGCGATGGCCGTGCACAGCCCCGCCAACCCCACCCATCCGACGGTCGATTTCCCTCGGGTGTTGAGCGCTTTGAGCCAGGCGCCCACAAATAAAGGCAGGGTGAAAACGAGCGCACTCGGTGGCTTTCCGTTGGACAGTTCGTGAATTGACAGGCTGTTAAAGCCAAAGAGCACAGCGATCATCAAGGCGATGAACCGACCCATTCCCAGCCAGCGCGCGGCCAAATATGCGGCGTATCCACCCATCACTGGGATGAGGGTCACAAAGATATTGAAGCCAGCTGGGCTTGGCATGTTGGCGATAAACGGTGCGGCCATCAGCGCGTCGAGGTGTTGGGGGAAATTGCTTCCCAGGCCCTGACCATCGGGCGCACAGATGACATCGGGTCTGAGCAAGTCAAGCCCCCGTGCTTGTGCCCGAGCCACCCACCAATAAAACCACAAGGTGCCGTTGACATCCGACGGCGTGGTGGGGTTTCCGCCCCCGATGACCACCGCGTGCATGCGGCTCCAGCCTGGGCCCATCACCCAAATGGCGAGACCCATCAACAGGCTGAGCGGAGCCAAACCATCGGCGAACGCGCGCTTGAGCCACAGCCTCATGGGTTGCCCTCGGCTGGGCGACCAGCGCTTCGGTTGGGATTCGTTGGGGCACCCGGTAGCATTGCGGTGGTTGAGGCAGAGGCGCCATTGAGCATGGTGACCGGTTGATGGTCTGGCAGGCTGACATCGGTGAAGACCGCGATCCACCCTGGGCCGATGTGGTTTAAGTCCGAAGCCTCACCAAGCTCTTTTGGCCCGTGCATGTCGTAGCCGTACAATAAGGTCCAACCTGCAGCCGCAGCATGGGCGGGGGTGACCGCGTCGGGGCCGAAAAACTCAGGTATTGACGTCAGCACCAACACCCTGGGCTTGTCGGTGGCTGGGATGGTCAACTGCGCTTTGCAGGCGCGGTCGCGGTCAGAGCCATTTAGGGCCCGAATAAGCCGTGTGTCCAGGGGCCGGTACAAGCCCAAGGCGATGGGTGTGCAGTCGTAAATCGGGGTGTTTGGGTCGATGTGAGCCTCGGCATATGCGCTCACAAGTCGATAGCCCTTGCCCATCAGTTGGCGGGCGTCTGGGGGCAGGCGAAAGAAGGCCGACTTCAAGGCTGTCGTGTCGAGTGGTCCGACCAGCAGGGGCGATCGAATAAACAAGGCTATGCCAAGGCTGAGACCGACCAACAGGGCAAGGCTGCGATTGAGCCAAGCCCACACTGGGCGTCCACGCAGACCGCCGAGGCTGCACAAGCTCGCCACTCCGATGGCGACCAGCACATAGATTGTCGGGGCGGCATGAAAGACGTAGCGCAGATTAAATTTGAGGCTCAGCGACCCAAAACAGCTCGCCAGAGGGACCGCCAAGACCGCCGCCGTCCACCAGGTTTTGGGTAGGCCAAAACGCCGAGATGTGCGCCGTCTTGGCTGAAATGGTGCTGCGAGTAATCCGAGGCTCAGTAAAGGGATGAGCACAGCCCCCAGCCCGGGCGCCAAAGAGGCCAGCTGGGCGATGTTGTGACGCAAGCGCACGCCGAGTGGCGGGATGGTGGTGTTGCGCACGACCTCCCATCTTGGGGTTGGCCCATCTTGGGGAAAGGCGGCCATCACATTGGAGTCTGGTGGGCTCATCATGACCCCCGTGACTGCCTCAAACTCGCCGCCCTTCGCCCAATCCGGCAAATAAGGAGACATGGGCGATGGCTGTGAGCGTGAGGGATTTTTGGGCTGCTCCCACACATAGGGGATCTCGTTGTTCACCTCTTCTCGGTGATGCATCACCAGCACGTTGAGCGGTGTAAACGCGACCGGCGTCGCCCCCAATAAAAGCACCGCGATCACGATGGGCGCACACACCGCGATGCCGCGCTTGAGCCTGTGGCCCGTCCCATCGACGAGCAAGCCAAGACCGAGCAGTCCAAGCATCGGGATGTTGAAGGTGAAGTTTTTGACCTGTGTGAGGGTCAATACACCCATCACCACACCCGCCAACAGATACAGGCGAGGGCTGGGCCGAATCAGGGCCAAGCTGACCACCAAGACCACAACCGTGCTCACCAACATGTACAAAGGGTACGAGGATATTTCATGGGCGTAGGGGTAAAACAGGCCGGTGCCGAGCAACATTAGTCCGGCGATCATGCCCGCAGCCCGCCCAGCCCAAAGCCGTCCGAGCAGGACCGTCGGGAGTTGAACGAGGCTCATCGTTGCCATGTTGAGGCCCACCGCAGCGCGAATCAGATCATCACCAAAAAAGGGTGCAAAGGCAGCCGCTAACCAGCCGTATAGGGGGCGCTTGTCGACCATATACAGGTCCCAGCGCCCAGAGTACGCCGCGACGCCCGTGCTCAAGAATGCGTAGTTATCGTGTCCAATCGCTTGGTTTTCAGGGTTGTAGAAGTCTCGATACAGGTCTAAAACACCATACTGTGCGGCCACAAATACCAGGCCAATCATCAGATCGATGCCCTCGATTCTGAATCGATGGGGGGCGGGCGTGGCTTGGGTAGACAAATGCTTGGGCAGCCTGACTCGGCCCTCAAGCAAGCCCAATGCGCCACGGACTGTGCTCAATGCCGCAACACCGATGCCCATCGCCAATAACGGTGGCCACACTCCACCCAAGCCTGCACCTCTGGGCATCCAGGGTGGAAAAAAGGCTGCCGCACCGCCGCTGCCCACCACCAACACCACAGCCACAGCCAAGGCGAGCGCTGGCCCAAGCCAAGAAGGGATGGTGGTGTCGGAACTTGATTTCATACTGGGGCTTCGATTGTGGGGACCGCCCAAGCATAATCGGGGCATGTTCAAGAGCCAGCGCCAAAACTTACTCGACTGGCTAGGGTCCCCCCCCAAGCGGGCCCTCGCCCTGGTGTTGTGCCTCCATACGTGGCTGGCCGTCCGTCAACTGGTGTGGCGCTTAGGTTTCCCGCCGCGGACCAATCATTTTGGCTTCAAAAATATACTCGAGTTGCGCCGGCTGTTGGCGGGCTATGTCCCGACTTGGCCCTTGGTGCATCCGGGGCGAACGACGCACTTTTACCCGCGTCTCGAGGCGGTCGACTGGGCGAATCCGATGGTCTTGTTCCAAGAATTATTCGCCGGAAAGCTTCGTCCCCTGGCCCAAAATCACGCCGATGTCATTTACTGGGTTGAACTGCCCCACCCTTTCTTTTTGGCCACGGTGTGGGGGGCGTTGACCGATTGGACGCTCTGGGCCATCCCCCTGGTCTTCACCGGATATTTTTTACTGCTTTTGGTAAGCGTATACGGTATCGCCAAAACCTTGTCCGATGAGTGGACTGGGGTCGCGGCTGCGGCGGTGGCGGGAGGCTTTCCAGTCTTGTTTGGCTTCGGCCGCTTTATTCACGACACCTTGCCCATCGCTGCACTGTGCACTTTTATGGTGTGGATGGCCCTGTCCTCAGATGGGTTTCGCCGCCTCAAACGCGTGGTCCTATTTGGCATCGCAGCGTGGTCGATGCTGCGCTCAGGCGAGAGTTTTTATGGTGCTGTACTCGGCATGATGGTCATCACAGGGCCGGTGTTGATCGCGGTGTTCCATGCGCTGCGCGATGGTTTGGACCGAAGACGACTGCTCGGTCTCGCCTTGCTGATTGGAATCCCTGTACTCAGCTTTGATTGGTGGTGGTTTTGGCCCGCCATTGACTATTTGGGCGATGAAGACCCTTTCGGCGACATCATGATGGCGCCCACGATCGTCCATTGGGTGGATAGCCGTTGGCATCCACATCTTAAGTCTGGGGCCTATGTCATCAGCCTATTCAATGACCTGGTCCGCCCTTGGATGATGGTGTGGGTGGTATTGGGCGCGGCTTTTTTATGGCGTTCGGATGTGCGCCGAAAGTGGGCCATCATTTTGATGTTCGCCCTCCCATTTGCGGCTTTGACTTGGATGACCCGAAAATCGAACTGGTATATCGTTCCGGTGGCTCCGGGCTTGGCCCTGATCGCGGTGCTGGGCTTGCGCGGCTTGCCGGGTCGACTTGGGCCCATCGCCGTGCGTGCTGCGGGGGTGGCGGGCATCATCTCTGTGTTGTTTTATAGCCTCGCATCCGACCCTGTTCGCCGGGCGGTACCTCAATGGGCCGACCGACCTTATCGAAATATGGTGATCATGCGCGAAGTCGAATTGGTGCCGTTTAGGATGTATGCCGGGCGGAGCATCATCATGGGGGCACAAGAGGTGGTGGCCACCCTCGACCGGATTTCAGCACCCGATGGCAACCAAAAAAGCCTTGCCTTGTTTTGTGAAGACCAGTTTTGGGCCTGGGCCTTTAAGTACATCATCGAAATGCGGCGGCCGGATATACACGTGGTGAGCCTGATACATATCAACCTGCTCGAGCATTATGCCGTCGAACTCAACGTCGGTGATTTCGACTTTCTCGTTGCCTTAAACGATGATGGGGTCACCGCTTGGAGGCCGCAACCCGATACTGGGCTGCCGCCGGGCCTCAAAGCCCCAACCAATGAAGGTGCGCGTCACTTTGCGCGTTTTTTGGCTGGCTTAGAGCGCCGGACGATGCGCCCAAGCAGGATGTCGAGGGGTGCGGTTTACACCATCGAGTAAGGGCTCAATCTGGCGGTGATCCTCGGGTGCCACAAAAGCGCTGTGGCTGCGAGTTGTCACGTTTAAACAGGGCCACGCAGTGTGAGCGCCCGCCTTTGGCCTCGATCAAAGAAAAGCCCTTGGCCATCAGTCGCGGTGGGGGTCTGCCCAGACATCCCGCAGACTCGACGACCACCCAACCGACAGACTCTTCGTGGTCTAAGGCCGGCCAGCTTGAGACGGCCATGCAGGGGTCTTTCACGGCCAAGGCCAGCTGTAGGTCCGAGATATCGCCCATGCCCATAAACAGGGTGTGTTGGGGGCATGCGCAGGATTCGGCGGTGATTTTTGGGCCGAGCATCGCGATGGACTCCCAATGATCGCTTCGTCCGCGTGGGCTGAGGTTGAGCGGAACCACCCCTTGAAACAGGTGTTGCTGTGGTCCTGGGTCTGCGCGCCATTTCACGGTGGTCAGGGATTTTGGAAAGGTAGAGGTGGGCAAGGAGCGGGATGAAAACTGCGCCCAGCCGGCCACCAAGGTTCCGATACCGATTCCGATACCGATAAATTTAGGCCTAAATACTGATAAACCCACACCCATGATCAAAGGCAAGGTCGGGTAGATCACCGCCGCGTAATAATAGTTTTTCTTGGTCACTAAACTTAAGGCTATCAAGGGTAAAATAGCCCATGCAGCCAGCATTATTCGGCCACGACCACGCCGAATAAATGGGATGAGCGCCACAAAGAATGGGGCGATTATCCATGGGGTGAAGTCTTCCGCGTAAAGGCGCATGGGGTAGGCGGTGAGCGCGGCCAAACTAAAGCGTTCAGCGCCGGCGACATAGGAGCGATTGCCGAGCTCATCTTGGAAATAGCCAAAGTCGACCAACGGAAAGGCGTAGCGGCTCATAAAAATGGCCATCGACACCGCTAAAACGCTTCCAAATAGGAGGGTTTTCAGTCGCTTTTCGTGGAATAAGCCTTGGAGTGTACAACCGGTGGCCATGGCGCCGACCGCGGCCATAAACAGAATGTTGTCGGTCTCTCGGGCACTCAAAATGGTACCGACGGCCGCCACTAGCCCAAACCCCACGGTCCAGCGGCCCCGTGAAAAGCCGTGGGCGCGCACAGCGAACCATGCGGCGGCCACCAAGACAAAATGTTGGGGGATCATCGCGTCCCAGCGGTGGGCCATCAAGCTCACGGCTGGAATCATCGGAAAGATACCCGCGGCGATCAGGCCCGCGAAGCTGTTGGAGAGGCGTCGCGCCACATCAAAGAGCAGAAGCTGGGTGGCGACCAAGGTGCACAGGTTCAGCCACAACAAAAAGTCGGGGTTTGGACCGACCAGCTTGCGGGCGGCGAGGGCCGGCCAGACCAAAAGGCCCATTGAACGCCGATAGGTGGACCACGGCCACCCCAGTTGATCGGTGCCATCGGCGCGCAAAATCTCAAAAACGGGTGAGGTAAAGGAGCAGCAGACCCCATCTCCGAGGCCCCCATCGACATCGATCCAAATCATGCCCACCCACACCTGCGCGGCGATGAGAAAAATCAGGGCCAAGGCGATAATGGCGGTACGGAGTGAGATGATCATGGGCTGGTGGGCTGGTGGTCTGTGTCAGGTCAGTGTAGCGTGTCGGCGTATGCTCCGTACCCGACGAAAACTTGGATTCACCCTGTTGGTCGCCGCCTTGACCTTGGGGGTGGCCGAGGGCGTGGCCAGTGTGGGGGAGATGGTCTGGCCTTTGATGCCGGCGCGCCCCCTGCCTTTGCCCGGTGAGGCTGCGTGTATGCCCGACTGTATGCCAGGGGTCGCGACGCTGCCCCAGCCGCCCTCGGGCCTACCACGGGGCATCCCCATGGCGCCCCATGGTCGCCGGGCTTGGGCATTGGCCCCGAACACCCAGATGGTCGAGACCAACGTGGCGGTGCGGGTAAACGCCCTCGCACTTCGCGGCCCAAATTTGGGCCCAAAGTCCGCCGACGAGCTGCGTATTTTAACCTTGGGCGATTCCTCGGTGTTCGGCTTTGGCGTAGACGAAGACAAGGTGTTTAGCTCCGTTGCCGCCCGTGCTTTGGCCAAAAATTTCGACCGTCCAGTGACGCCTGTTATCGGCGCCACCCCCGGCTACACCTCTGTTCAGGCCCTCGACACTTTGGCCGACGTTGGTGCAATCGTGAAACCAGATGTGGTGGTGATCGCCACCTTGTGGAGCGATGTGTTTTCTACGGAGGTTCCGTTGATCAGGGCCCAAGGACAGACCCATCCCAGCGCGGTTTACCGTGTGACTATTCGCCTGCTCTCCCCGTTTTTGTCCGCACCCACGGTCGCTTGGCTTGACGGTGATGTTGGGGCATCCGGCCTCGGACGCCAAGCCCGAGTGGGCGTTGATGCTTACCGGCGGACCATCTCTGCTTTGGTCGCAGCAGCCCAGGCTCTCGGCGCCCAACCGGTCCTGATGGTGCTCCCCGCGCCGATCGACCTTGACGCGACCCCGGTCCCACCCTTGATCGCCCAGTATCGCCAAGTGTTGGCACAACAGGCTGCGTCAGCCGGCCTATTGTTGATTGATGGTCCGCGAGTGTTTAAGGAATTGTCGGCCACAAACGCCGACTTTTTCGATCAGGTTCACCCTTCATCTTCCGGCCATAAAATATTGGGAGAGGCCCTCGCACAGGGCTTGATTCGGGACGGCCGGCTGAACTGATGCGACCGGTCGACTGTTGATGTAGGCTGTGGGGGTGAAACGAATCTTTTTAGCGATGGCCTTCGGTGTTGCCTGTTCGGACTACGAGATCATCGGAAAAACCGAGTCCGATACTTTTTTTCAGGCCACCCGAGGCGAGGGGGTCGACATCTTGTGGGTGGTCGACGACTCGGCCACCATGTACGAAGAGCACGATCTGCTGATGGACTCGGCGGGGGCGTTTATCGGCTTTGTGGCCAACTCAGCGGTGGATTTTCATTTGGGCGTGGTGTCTACGGATATGGACGACCGCGCCGGTGCACTGCTCGGCCCCGTATTGGATATGGATTCCACCGATATGGTTGACGGCTTTGTGGCGCAGATTGGTTCAGATGTGGCCGGCAGTCGAGATGAGCGCGGCTTTGATGCTGCGCTTGTCGGCGCCGACCCCACTTTCAACCCGGACTTTGCACGCGCCGGTGCAGACTTGGAGGTGGTCATCTTTTCAGATGAAGACGACCATTCATCCATCGACCCGGTGACCTTCTTGGCGGCGCTACAAGCCCTCAGGCCTTCCGCTCAAGTCAAAGTCCATGCGGTCGTGGGTGACCCACCTGCGGGCTGTGTTTCGGCTTTGGCGGCCGCAGATGTGGGCGCGGCTTATTTGGCGGCCCAAGACGCCACCATGGGTCGCCGAGAGTCTATTTGCACCCTAGATTATGGCGCGATGCTGGCCCGGGTTGCCCTCGATGTGATCGGCCTCGAAACAAGCTTTGTGCTCAACCGTGTGCCTTCTCCAACCACCATAGAATTGAGCGTCGATGGGGTTTTTGTCGCCCGTCGCGCCGAAGATGGTTGGCGGTATAATCCGGGCGATAACAGCATTGTCTTTGATGGCTTCGCGGTCCCCAAAGCCGGTGCGACCATTTTAGCGGAGTACACAGAGTGGAGAGGCCCACTTGAGGAACTCCCAGAGGATGAAGATTAATGCGCGCTTCGATGCTATTTCTTTCTGTATGCCTCGTGGCCTGTGGAGGGTCTGAGGGCCAAAAAGAAGACGCGGAGGTGGTCACCTCTGAGTTGGTATCTTTGCGGATAGAGCCAGCAGAGGTCACCTTACAAACCGACGGCGAATTGCCCGGTGTCATCCAGTTTGTCGCCTTTGCCACGACAGATGGCGGCGAAGAGGTTGAGACGGATATGGTCTCTTGGGCGGTCTCCAACCTCTCTGCAGGAGATGTGGATACGGCCGGCCGATTTGAGAGTTCGGTGCTCAACGGCGGCATCACCACGGTCACAGCGACCCATATTGGTATCGAGGCCACCGCCACAATCACGGTGGTGTACAGGCAGGATTTGCTTTTGGGCGAGCTGGCAGCCGGTGTTGTTGAGGCTTTCGATGCATCATCCGCCATTGCCGGCGACTATCCAGCCGTTTCTTATCCCCACGATGGTGTGACCGTGCCCCGGAACCTAAACGGCCTCGCGTTCGGTTGGACGCCCTCCGCTGACGCCACAGTTTCACGGCTTCGCCTGCAGTCTGGAATCACGGATATGCGGGTGTACACCGAGAGTGTGGAGTGGTTTACCACCGCTGATGTGTGGGCGACCATCGCTGCGGCCAACACCGAGGGCTTGGTTAAAATCAGCATCGAGTCCGGCCAATGGAATGGCACGAGCCTATCCAATGTGGCCTCAGGCCCCGGGATGGAGATGACGGTCAACCGCCTCGACGCTCGGGGGTCGGTCCTGTATTGGGAGCCCGACCCGAGTGCCGGTGGAGGCATGGGTGCTGGCAGCATCATGCGCATACCGTTCGGGTCGATGGAGGCGGAGGTCTTTTGGAGCGCAGATGACTTGGGTACCAGCTCCTCAGATGGATCCAACTGCATGGGATGTCATTCCCTGTCCGAGACCAATGACCAGATGATCATCACCCACAATGGGGTCAATGGTCAGTTCTCTATTGTCGACATCTCAGATCCAGACAATCCACAGATGGAGCGCCTCAAGCCAGGGCGCGCAACCTTCCATTCGGCGAGCCCAGACGGTCGCTTTTTGGTTGGGGTCAACGAAGGCCAGGCCACGCTGTATTCGCTCTTTGATGGTGGCCCGGTGCAGACCCTGAACACCGATGGTTTGGTCTCGCACCCCGATTGGTCGCCCGATGGAGGGAGCGTGCTCTTTGCCCGATACACCTCAGAGTTCGGCACCGACCACGATTTGGAGTTCGAAACCGGTGAGATCATCCAACTCAGCTGGGACGGAAGCAGCTTTGGACCCCCCGAAATCCTCGTTCCCCGCGAAGCTGACCGCAATAATTTTTACCCAGCCTACTCGCCGGACGGTGCCTACATCGTTTTCAATCGCTCAGAGCCTCGGACTTGGGTGCCACCCAGCGGTCATACCAAAGAAAACTCCACAAGTTCATATGCCCATCCAGCAGCCGAGCTGTGGTTAATGACCCGTGAGGGCACCCATCTCACCCGCCTCGATGCTGCAAACGGCGAGGGTGATCTCCAGAATTCCTATCCAAAATGGGGCCCTTTACCCGATGACGATGTGCTGTGGCTGGCCTTCAGTTCTAAGCGTACCTATGCGATCGACCCCAGTGGTGGAAAGCCTCAGGTGTGGGTGAGCGCCATCGACCCAGCGCTGATTCTGGAAGGAGAAGACCCCTCCTCTACCGCTTTTTGGCTACCGGCCCAAAACACCGACACCGATAATCACGCTTCGATTTGGTGGTCAAAATGAAAGCTGTGTTTTGGATGGTCATATTGGGCACCGCTGCTTGCTCCAAGTCCGATGGCCAGGAGGGTGGGTTAGCGGTCAGCATCGATGATTACCACGGCTTTTCAGCTAAGGCTGCATGGACTTACCGCGATGATGGCGAGGTAGAGACCGCCCCCGCCGAGGGTGTGCTGCTTCGGGCCCGGTACACTGGGGATGGGGTTTTGGACTTTCGGCGCGGCGTGCGTTGGGCCGACGCGTCACCCGCCGCACGGGTTCGCTTTTTCTTGGACCAACAGTTCTCGATTGTGGACTGGACCCTTGGCCCGATCTCTGGCGAGGCCGGGCTTCCGTTGGCCAATGAGCAGGTTCATGACGGTGATGAGGTGTCTGCCAAAGGCTGGTCGTGCATCACGAATCGTTATGGTGAGATCGAGACCTATTATGGCATCTTCGGAGATGTGTTGAGCTTTGAGTGTGAAGGCGACGGCGGCCCAGAGGGCGACTGGTATTTCGCCAAAGATGTGGGCTTGGTCGCCTATGATGGTCCCGAGTATCAGTTGAGCCTCGTCGCACCCTGGTAGGGGCACTTCGCTTTGGCTTAGGCCTGGGTATTCACAATTCGCCGCACCGCCGTGACCAGCCGGTCGATGTCTTGATTGCTCATGGCTGGATGGTTCGGGAGGTAAATGACCTCGTCCTCAAAGTCTTTGTGCTCGCCAAACCATTCCATATAGTCGTCTCGGGTGTCAAAACCGGCCCACCGCAGGCGTTTGGCCAAGGGTTTTGCCTGGGGAACGCGGATGGCCACGGCGTTAAAGCTGTTCTCGGCATGTGGGTCAAAGCGGGGCAGTACCACACCGTGTAAGCCCTTCAGCCCATCGAGAAGCCTCAGGGCATTGGCCTGTCGTATGTCATTTCGCCGGTCGAGTTGCTCCAATTCCAAAGACCCCAGCCCGCCTTGGGCGTCACTCAAAAGTTTGGGTGTCACGGTCGCGTCATAGGGGGTGCGGTGCTCGTGAGTGAGCCGGTCGAGGGTGGTCGGCGAAAAGATAGAAAGGGCTTGAGTAAGCGGATTCATAAGGGTGCGAAAACCGAGGGGCGTCGTCAAAAACCACCGCTGAAGTCCGTCTCGAAAAGCGGTGTTGACGGTGGTGTTTGAGCTCGGCTCCCCATTGGCAAGCAGGGCGGTCAGTCTGCGACCAATCTCTGGGTTTTTGGTGATCACCAGCCCCCCGCCGAAGGTTTGTAAGTTCTTTCCGCTGACCAAAGAAAAGACCCCCACATCACCGATGGCCCCCGCGCAACGCCCTCGCAGTCGGGCGCCAGTCGCTTGGCTCGCATCTTCGACCAACAAGACCCCGTGGGCATTGCACACCGCTTGAAGTGAAGCCATATCCGCGATTTGGCCAAAAGGGTGAATGACCACCACCGCGTCGACGCCATCGATGTGTGAGGCCAACTGCGCGGGATCGAGCGCGAAGGTGTGGGGATCGATGGGCGCGAAGCGGGGTGTGTAGCCCATGCCCTCCACGACCTTGATCAGCGAAAAAAAGCAGTAGCGGGGCAGCAAGATGGTGGCCCCATCCTGAAGGTTTAAAGCGGCCAGAGCGAGGTGCAGGGCCGCCCGTCCAGATTGGACGGCCAAGGCGTGAGAAACGCCAAAAAACTCTCGGGCATTCGTTTCGAATTGTTGGCGTCCAAGCCCAGCTTCTAGGTTTCCGCTGAGTTGCTTGAAGACCCAATTTATCTCGGCCGATGTCAGGTTGATATTATGACGAGGGATGGCTCGGAACATCGTCATCTCGTTTTGCTGAAGCCTTTTGGGTGGGCCTGGGGACCGAGGCTGATGTGCCCACCCGCCCTCGGTTTCCGAGGAGGTATTTGAGACTCATCGCGGCCAGTTGCCATTCGCTGGGGTCGGTCATCCGGTAAACAGCCCGCCGTCGCAGATACCGAAGGAATTGCCGGGGATTAAAATAATAGTGAAGGTAAAACTCCCGTTGGAGTTTCTCCATGGTCTCGGAGTCGACCTCGCTCAGGTTCACATGCTGGGTTTCGTAGTGGTTGAGCTCGCTGAGGTCTGCCACCTGGTCTTTGACCATCTCGTAAGATTCAGAGCCTGGATAGGGTGTATGAAAGGCCATTTGGACCATGTCAGAGCCCACCAAGCGCGCAAAGCGGAAGGTTTCTTCCATCTCGGCGCGGGTCTCGGATGGGTGGCCGACCATATAGTAGGTGGTGAGCGAAAGGCCGGCCTCTTGGCAGTCTCGGGCGGCTTCGAGCAGTTGGTCCCGAGTGGCATTTTTTCGGATGATTTTGAGAATCCGGTCCACACCAGACTCGATGCCCATCTTTACGCCGACACAGCCAGCTTTTTTCATCAGCTTGAGCAGATCGAGGTCGATCAAGTCGCCGCGGGTCTGGATGGTCCAGTGAATCCGGTGGTTGTGCTTGATGAGCCCGTGGCAGATGTCGACCACCCGCTGACGGTTCAGGCTGAACACATCGTCGATGGTATAAAACGCGTCCACGCCATGATCGAGATGCAGTCTGAGCATATCGTCGACCACGCGTTCTGCGGAGTGGCCGCGGAACTTCCGGCCATAGGATTGACGCAAGGTGGCGGAGCAGAAGGTGCACGGGAAAGGGCAGCCCCGGCTGGTGAGCAGATAGCCCCAGCGGACCCGGCCAAATTTGGGCACGTGAATCGAGCGCATGCGATAGCGGTCGAGGTGAAGCCCTGTGGGGTCGATGGGCGGCAGGGCATCCAGATCGGTGATCTGTCGCTTGGTGCCCGTGCGGATGACTTTCCCGTCGCTACCGAGGGTCGCGGAATCATCGATGGTGCGCTCGCCAGAGTTGGCCAAGAGATTGGCGATCGAGCCCGGATATTCGCCCAATAGCACCCCTGTGATCGGTGAGGCGGCGTAAAGCAAGTCTTCCGATTGCTCGGTGGCGTGCTGACCAATTCCCCAAATTTTAAGTTCGGGTAGGCGGTCCAAAACGGCCCCCGCGATCTCTCGGGCATAGGCCATCGTTGGGGTCATGGTGTCGATCAGCAACATGTCTGGACGCAAGCGCACCAGATGCTGAACCAACTCCTCGCGTTGCATGGGTTCGACATGCAGGTCGACCACGGTGGCGTTCCATCCCATGGCGTGAGCGATGCCCTTGGCCGTGAGCATTTCTACTGGCCACATGAGGTCGTGAGGATGGTTGTTTTGAAAAATGGCCCATGGCGCAAAGCGCAGCAAGACGACTTGGGGTCGTCCAAACATGCCAGAACCGGGGGACCATGTACTCAAGGTGTATCTCTCAGTGGTACTGGCCCACCCGTGCGGAGTAGCTCTACCGCTTTCGCAGCCAGTGCAGGAAGCGTAGCAGGTGTGGCCATGATTTCCGACCAAAGCCGACCAAAAGTCTGGGGATTTGTGAAGAAAGCCACCGTAGCGAGCTTTGCCAGTCGGGTCGTGGCGTCTTTTGAAAGGGCCGTGGCGTCGATGGCTGTCGCACAGCCAGAATAGCCGGATCCTGGGCTTTCATAAAAGGGAACCCAGTTGGCGTCGTCGAGCTTTAGCCTGAGCGCAAGCCGAATGCTGTGGATGGTCGCCGGCATGGACTCTCCGGGTAAGCCCACGATGAAATACCCACCCACCCGCATATGGCGAGCCTTGGCCCAAGCCACCACTGCCGTTGCCTCAGCCATGGTCTGTCCGACGGCTGGGGCTTCATCTTGGCTGAGGTGCTCGAAGCTGAAGACGAGCCGGGTGCAGCCAGCATCGGCCATCACATCAAGGAGCGCGGGTGTGACTTGGTCGGTGCGGACGCCGTTTACCAGCTCCCAAGAGACATTGAGGCCTCGGGCCTGGATGGCTGCGCAAATTTGTCGAACCCGGTGTGGGTCTGCCAAAAAACTATCGTCTTCGACGTGGATGCTGCGGATACCATGGTCGTTCACCAAGCTGGCCCACTCATCTACGACTTGCTCTGGGCTTCGGGGGTCGAAACCATCGGGCCGCAAACTGGGGACGGGGCAGTAAGGACAATCCCTGAAGCAACCTCTTGAAGTCACCACCTGGGTGTATGGCGTGGCGGTGGAGCGCATGGCGTTACTGTATCGAGCGAGGGGAAAAACCCTTCGGTCCGGGCTGGGCAAACTCGAAAAAGCGAAGTGGTCAGGCGTTTGAAGCACAGGAGCGCTTCGGCTGACGACCCCGGGTATGCTCTTTTGAGAATGATCAGATTGAATCAGAGCCGCCACAGCGCGCTCGGGCGGCCCAACCACAGCGAACTGAGCGCCGGTGAGCGCCAAGGCCTTCAACGGGTCGAGGGTGGGCAGTGCCCCTGCGATAAAGGTGCGAATACGGCCACTGAGCGGGGCCATCCAAGCCATGACTGCGCCCGCATTATGGTGCAAGACTGTGGCTCCCACCCAGTCGAACTGCTCTTCGGCCAACCTTTTGTGCAGGGTCATAAGGTCATCAAAGCAGAGATCGATCCCCACAACGGTGTGGCCGGCCTCTTCCAATAATGGGACCATCCCCGCCAAGGCCAGCGGGTAGGCAGGTTCGGCACTGACACGGGGCTGGACGAGGAGTACGCGCATGGTCTGATTATGCCCTCAAAGCAGGAGAGATGCGGAGTCCGATAATTCCCAATAACCCAGCGAATACAACGATGATGGCGTGATTGAATGTCACCAACGCTGCGGTGTTGGCTCCCAAAACCGATGCGGTAGCAGCGACGGTCCAATGATGAACGCCCACGCCCCCGAGGGGAATCGGAAGATAAGTCACGGCGTCGGCCACCGCCAACATGGCACCGGCGACCAAAGGGCTCACAGGCTGATCGATCGCTGCCCCTAAAAAGAAGACTGCGGCTGCTGCAAGCCCGTGTTGAACGATTGCCAAGTCGATATGGATGCCCGTCTCCCAAAACCCTATGGGTGCCAATGGGTCGATTTTTTGTGTCCCTGGAATGGCCACCACCCGGCTGATGAGCGGGCTGGACATGTCCACCACAAAGGGCATTCCGATGGCCACAGCGATGATGATCACACCGAGGGTAGGATGGACAGCGCACATCGCGACCCCGATGAAAAAACCGAGGGCAGCAACAGTGGTGGCGAGGCGGTGAATCAATCGGACCAGCACTGTTCGGGCTGGAAGGTGGGTGGCTTTTGATACCGCTGCGATTTCGTACAGGTCACCGGCCATGGCGGGGGCGAGAACATTTGCACTATAAGCCACAAGCACGGTCCGAAGCAGTGTGCGCCAGCGGCGGATCCGAAGCAGGCGGTTGGTGCGCAGCAATTGAAGCCCGATCGCGGCGATCATACAGCCGAGGGCGGCACTTATAAATCCGAAGTGAGCGCCTGATATTTCGGTGATGGCAGAGGGGTTTCTGTCCAACCAATAGGCCAATAGGCCCACGCCAAGCCCCAATTGAAGCACGCTAAAAATACTGCGTCTCATGACTGTAAACGCTCAACGATAAAGCCCCGGTCTTCATTGGGACAGGGCTCGGCCTCGGTATCCATTTGAGCGATGGCGCGGCTGAGTCGGGCGTGGGTCATCTCGATGACGGTTTGAAATCCAGCCCGTTGGGCCGCGGATTTTTCGCCCACCACTTCGGCCCGTTGAATCAGTACAAAGCGAAGCCCTGCCCGTCGGGTTCGATTTTCGGCCAAAACAGCATGCCCGGTGGTGCCCGAGCCTGCAAAAAAGTCCAAAACAATATCGGTGGATTGGTGGGTAAACCAACGGACGATGCGGGTGGCGACGCTCAAGGGTTTGGGGTGGTCAAAAGGAACGCCGAGTTTGGCCAGGCGGCGGTCGTCGGAGCTGCCATCCCGTAGAATGCTGGGTACACCTTCTGTCCGCACCTCGCTCAAAAAGTACTTTCGTCGGGGCTGGGTTGTCTCATCGGCACCAAAGACGATGCGATTTTCGGCGAGTAGTCTATCCATGGTGGCGGGCGGGTTGCGCCAACCCCGCTGAGGGACTGGACATGCTCGGCCGGTGGTCGGGTGTTTGAGGGGGATAAAATAGCTATCCGGGGCCTTCTTTTTGTTGGGCCAGGCCATGCTGACTGCCTGAAAAACCGCGCCGTTGGTGTCGATTTTGGCGTAGGCCCGTTCCCCGGGGCGAAAACTGCGCTGGGTTTTCAGCCAGTGGCCAAAGGCTTTGTTGATGTCGCCGAGGGTACGGGCCCGGCGATGGGGCCCAAGGGCAAACTCAGGCAGACGGTAACGGCTGGCGGCTTGGGCGAGGTCGGGTGGCAACATCACCCGGCCCATGGTCTTCATGAGCGCAGCGGCCTTGTCTAGCATCGCTTCGACATTGGGTTTGTCTTGCTGTAGTGGATGGAATTGTGATTTGTCTTTGGCAAAACACACAATGCTTTCGTGCTGCACGGCGATGGCCTTGGCGTCGCCTTTGGGGTTGCCTTTGTCCCAGACGATGGTGCCCAGGCGGTTTTCACGACCAAAAATCTCATCGAGCATCAAGGTGAGTTGTGCGACTTCGTGCTCATCGATGTGAATCACGATGGCCCCATCTTCTCTGAGCAGTTGGTGCGCGGCGACCAAGCGTGGGTGCATCATTTCTGACCATCCTTCCCCCATTTTATCGCCATAGGTAAAGTTTTTTCCGGTGTTGTACGGCGGGTCGATGTAGACAAGTTTGATGGTGCCACCCAAGTCGGGCATTAATGCGGCCATCACCGCTAGATTATCGCCCTCAATAAGGCGATGTTCGGTGTGTGCACCGCGCACAGAACGGGCGGGTTGCTCACACAAAACCCCTGGCACTTCAGGCCCCGAGATACTGCTCAAGAAAGCTCCGCACCACCCGGGTCGCGACGTTGAGGCGGTAGCCTGAGGTCGAACGAATATCGTCGAGGGGTGTGATGTCTTGGGCCATGTGGGTCGCGGCATCAGCACCTTCGCCGGCCAAAACCGCGGCCTCGACTGTGGGCAGTCGAACGGGGGTCGCGGCGATGGAGCCCATGGCGAATCTCGCTTCAATGGGGCGGCCATCCGCTATGCGAAGCCTGGCGCCGAGAACGACTTTGGATATCGATTGAGCCATGCGGGTGCCGACTTTTCGATAGTGCAGGATGTCTGTGGATTTGGGCTGAATATGAACCGCCACAAGCAGCTCGTCGTCGACCATGGCATTTTTGCGGTAGCCGGTCCAAAATTCTGATGCAGGGATGCGCCGAACACCTCGGGTGCTGGCCACCTCAAATTCAGCGTCGAGCACCAACCACATTGGCAGGGAGTCACCTGCGGGTGAGCCGTTGACGATATTACCCCCAACCGTGCCCCGGTTTTGAATCTGCTGTGCGCCCACGGTGGCAGCGCATTCGATGAGGGCTGGTGGCAGGGCGGTGGCTTGGCGGACCTCGGTCCAGGTGCTCAAAGCGCCGATGCGAAAGCCATACTCAGTCGAGTCGATGCCCGATAAACCCGTACAACCCCAAATATTGATGATGTCTTTCAAGAGGTTTGGCTTAACCATCAGGTCTGTGCCTCCTGCCAAAATGGTGGCACCTCGGTGCTCTGCCCGCAGCTGCAATGCTTGTGGCAGTGTGTGTGCAGTCCAAAGATTGAAAGGGCTTGTGCTCATGGTTGCCCCCCCAGTGCTTCGACCACGGCGTCGATGATTTTTTGGTAGCCGGTACAGCGACACAGGTTGCCAGCGAGGGCCTCGCGAACCTCGGTACGGGATGGGTTTGGTTGTGCGTCGAGCAGCGCTTTGGCCGCCACGACAAAGCCGGGGGTACAGATACCGCATTGGGCGGCACCATAGTTGATGAAGGCAGTTTGAATCGGGTGGAGGCGCTCGTCTTCGGCCAAGCCTTCGACCGTGAGAATCTGAGTGCCCTCGGCTTGGACGACTGGGATCATGCAGGCGTTGACTGGCAGTCCATCGATGAGCACGGTGCATGCGCCACACTCGCCTTCGCCGCAGCCTTCTTTGGTGCCCGTGAGCCGCAGTTGTTCTCGGAGCACATCGATCAGCCGTGTCATTGGTGGGGCATCGACGGAGGTCGTGTGACCGTTGAGACTAAATTGGGTCATGAGCGCTCCTTGATTTCAAGTGCAGACAAGACCCGCTCTGGGGTCATGGGAAGCCGATTGAGCACCACGCCCACCGCGGCTTCGATGGCCGATGCCACTGCGGGTGCGGGGCCATCCATCGGAATTTCGCCAATGCCTTTGGCCCCAAAAGGACCGCCACTGTAGGGGATTTCGATGATCCGGGTGATCATCTCTGGGGCGTCGAGGGTTGTCGGAATAATGTAGTTTGTAAGGCGATCATTTATCATTCTCCCCTGATCATCCAAGACCACCTCTTCGCATGTGGCATAGCCGAGGCCCTGAATGGCGCCGCCCTCGAGTTGGCCTTCGACGATCACTGGGTTGATGGCCTTGCCCACATCGGTCGCCGAGACATAGCGTCGGTAGAGCACTTCTCCGGTGTCCAGATCCACATCGAGGTCGACCACTGAGCAGGCCCACCCATAGCAGGGGTAAGCGTCTCCGGAATATGTGGCGTCGTCCCAGTCCATCGAACCGTCGTCTTGGTACTCGGCCATGACCCGCAGTGCCATGGTGTGGGTGCGGGCATCCAACAGGGTGTCAAAATCGTCGGTATCGAGCCCGGTTTCTGCCTGAAGCGCGGCTTTTAGTTTCAAGGCTGCAGTTCTGAGCACGCCACCGACCACCATGCAGGTGCGGCTGGCGACGGTCGGTCCAGAGTCGGGCACCATCGCGGTGTCGTGGGGTGCGTTGGATACCCGAGAAACGCCGATACCGAGCGCAGCCGCGGCTATCTGTGGAAAGGTGGTGTCGACCCCTTGGCCGATGTCGGTGGAGGCGGTGAGAATTTGCACGCAGCGGTCTTGCAGCTCGACCGCGACCTTGCCTTTGATGCGTGCTTCGCCGTTACCTGTAAAGCCGCAGCCATGAAAGACCAGGGCAACCCCACGGCCTCGGGCATAGCGTCCAACACCGCCGCCAGGGTGAATTGCAGGGGTCTTGACCTCGGCCTCGGCGGCCTTGAGTGCGACATCGAGGACAAGGTGTGCGCCGGTGTCGACCAAGGCTTGACCGGTGGGTGTGGTGTCGCCATCTCGAATGAGGTTGAGGCGCCGAAAGGCCACAGGATCCATGCCGATGGTGCGCGCGATGGCGTCCATATGGCGTTCGACCGCGTACATGGCTTGGGGGGCGCCAAACCCACGAAAAGCACCATTGGGTGGGGTGTGGGTGGCGACGGCGACCCCTTCGAGGTGTTGGCGAGGGCATCGGTATGGGCCACACAGATGCAAAAGCGCGCGGGAGAGAACCACGGGTGTGAGCGTGTTGTACGCGCCACCATCCATGATGATTTCGGCATCCCATTGTAAAAGCTCGCCCTGGGGGCTCACGACGGAGCGAATCTTAATCACTGAAGGATGCCGCTTGGTGGTGGCCCGCAGGTCTTCGTCTCGTTGGTAAATCATCTTCACCGGCGCACCGGTCTTGATGCTCAGCAGTGCACAGTGCGCAGCGAGCATCGATGGGTATTCCTCTTTGCCGCCAAAGCCGCCGCCGGTGGTCGCCTGAATCACATTGATGCGCCCATGACCGAGCATGGGTGCGATGGCCTTGACGATATAAAACGGGCATTGCATCGAGCCGATCAACGTAAGGCCGTCGTCTGCTCTGGGTACAGCGATCATGCCTTGGGGTTCGATGTAGAGCTGCTCTTGATGGCCCACCGTGTAGGTCCCCTCAACGATCACACCATCGTCAGTCTTGTCGCCTTTGTGGATCGAGATTTGCTTGAAGACGTTGTCGGTACCAAAAATCTGAATGGGGTTGTTTTGGGCTGTGAGGGGATCGAGTACAGCAGGCAAGGCTTCGACGAGCACCTTGATGTGGGCCACAGCAGCCCTTGCCCGTGCGGGGCTTGACGCAGCGACCAAGGCGACGGGCTCTTCGACGTGTCGGACCACACCGTCAGCCAATGCGGGCTGGTCTTCGGTCATCAACAGCACGACATTCTGCGCGGGGATGTCCAAACAGGTCACAACAGTGATGTCGGACCAGTCAAAATCGGGGTCTTTTTGAATGCCCAGCAGTTTTCCGTGGGCGATAGGGCTTCTGACGGTGGCCCCATATAGACATCCTGCGGGCCGGATATCATCGACATATTGGGCGTCGCCACGGACTTTTGAGGGGCCATCTGCGCGGGGAATATCAATGCCAACTGGGTTCATGGACAAAGCATAGCAAGGTGACTTCCTCACGACCGCTCTTTTCAGCCCCGCTGAGGTGCTTAGACAGCATAGAATACATCATATGCGTGGGCCTGATTCAGGCCAAATGCAAAGGACCCCATGGCCAAGAGTCACCAGCCCGCACAAACGCCGCAAACCGAAGAAGCCTCTTCCGGGTCTTCCGGGTCTTCGACTGCGCAGCAGGTGATGCCGCCAGGCTTTAGCCCCCGTGCCCAAGCCCAAAAACTGTATTCAGCCATGTCAGGGATGGGAACCGACGAGCGTGCGATATTCGACGCATTGCACACCGGGCGTTCAGACCTCAATCGGGCCATTGAGGCGGCATTTAATCAAATGTACCCCCGTTACAGCTTGCGATATTGGTTGAAAGATGAACTCGGCGGAAGCGACTACACCCGGGCGATTCAGCTTTTGGGCCGCGGGGATTTCACCTTGGCTCAAAAGCTGGCCCAAGCTGCAAGCGGCTGGGGCACCGATGAGCAAAAGATTTTTCATGCGCTCGAGGTGGCTTCGGCGAGTGAGCTTGAAGAGGTCAAAAGCAACGCCAGTTTGATGGCCCGTCTTCGTGAGGAACTCAATGACGACGACTTTCAGCTCGCTTCTGCGTTTTTGAACGGTCACGGTGCGTTGGTGGCCAAACTCCGACGTGCGGTCAATGGTTGGGGTTCTGACGAGGCCGCCATTTGGCGGGCCATCGATCAAGCACCCCAGGCAGACCGTGATTTCGTTCTCAGTAAGCGGTCCTTGATGGGGCATCTCAGCTCGGATTTGTCCGCCTCAGACTATCTTCGGGCAGTCCGAATGTTGGATGGTACTTGGGATAATGTGGACAAAATCGAGGTGGCACTCAAGGGTGTGGGTACCGACGAGGCGGGATTGATCGCTGCCATCAGTCGATTGAGTGGTTCAGAATACGCCAAGCTTAATCGGGGCACCACGGAGCTTCCCAACGGCGTCAGTTCGCTTAAAAACTGGATGGTCAGCGATCTGTCCGGCGATCTGGAGTTTGAAGCGCTCGAAATATTGCACCAAATTCAGTTGGCTCATGACCCAGAATATGCCGTCAGCTACCGAGAATCTCAGCTTCAAAGGCTGGGTGAGGCGGCGATGCAAAGTGAAGGCGCGAGTGCATTGGTCGCCAGCGATGGGCAAGCCATGTCTTCGGTCGGTCGTCTGCGCAAAGCCTGTGTGGGGGCGGGCACCGATGAAGAGGCAATCTGGGATGTCGCAGCCAGCATTCCCGCCGTGGAAGGGCGATGGATATTGGCGCATAATCCAGACCATATCCTCGGTGTGCTCCGCTCAGATTTGTCGGGCTCAGAATATTTCCGCCTGCGTCAGGCGCTTGGTGGCGGTGCCTTGGGGCGCATCGCTGTGCTTCGAAATGCTGTGTCGGGCATGGGCACCACCGAGTCTCAGATTTATGAGGCGATCGACGCGATTCTTATCGAGGGCGTCGGTGCTGAGGTCTTGACCGAGACCTCGATATTGCGGGCAATCCAGCGAGATGTCGACCCTCAAATGTACCGGGTATTTCTGGGGGCGCTGCGCACGGGAACCTTCACCCCCATCATGCGCTTGGTCTGGGCCACTGCCGGAAATGGGACCAATGAGGCGCTTCTTTTCAGTTTGTGTGGCGACCACGGCGAAGCGTGGCGCGATGGCGAGGGCATTCGGTCAGATGTGGAGAGAATTTTAAGCTCAGAGTTATCCACCCGTGATTTTTGGAAGGCCAAAGACCTGATCCGTGGCGAGCCCAGCTCAGAGCAGGGTCGGCTCGATCGGGCCAAGGAGATGCTCGAGCGTCAGCGGGGTGTGGGCTATTCCGCGGCCATCGTGGACGCCGTCTCCGATTCTGGCACCAACGCCGACGAAGCTTGGCGTGAATATCAGGCCACCTACAACCGCGCTCACGAAGATGGCGATCTCTCAGAACATGAACAGGGTCAACTCCGTCAGGCTGAGGAATACTCCCAGTACACCACATCGGAATACGCGTCGGCCAAGGCTTCTTTTGCCCAGTGGGCCTCTCAGATCGCCATCACGATTGTGGGCATCGTGGCGACTGTTCTCACAGCAGGGGCGGCGGCGGGTCCGTTCATTGCGGCCTTAAGTGCCAATGCGGGGACCATCGCCACCACGATGGTGGCTGCAGCGGCTCTCAAAGTCGGCATTCACAAAGCCATCGAGGGCGAAGGCTACGATCTTGAAAGTATGGACACCCTGGTCGATGGTGTTGGGGCAGCGATCGAGGGCGGGCTCTTTATCATTGGCAACTTGGGCGCTGCACGAATCGTCCACGGCATGTCGAAAACCCAGTATGCGGCCTCCATTGGTGGGTCGGTAGAGCAGACCTTCGGCAGCGCTGGAAGGCGAATTTTAGCCGGTGGTTTCGAGGGTGCAATCGATGGAACGATCGGCGGCATGGGAGAGGGTGTGTTTCGGGGGCTGGCCAACGATGAAACTTGGGCTGGGAGTTTGGGTGAGGCTTTTACAAAGGCATCCACGACCGCCTTGTTGCACGGGGCGATTGGTGGGGGTTCAGGTTTTGCAGGTGGGGCCTTATTCAAGAGCCTCGGTGAGACTTTTGGCCCCTCAGTCCGTCGGATGCTTGGGTCTGGCAAGGCTGGTGCCAACAACGCTGATGCTGCGATGAATACGGGCGCTGTAGACGACATCATGGCCAAGATGCCGGACGATCTCGAGGGGAGTGTAATCGATCAAAGACGGCTCACAGAGGCTGCGTTCGAGACCAATCAACGCATGCAGGTGGTGAGCGATAATATCAGCTCAGATTATGGTCTACAGCCATCAAAAGTCGGCCTTAAAGGCAATAAATTCGGCACAAATAGTATCGACGATATTGACCAAGAGTCCTTTATCAACAAGGTTTTAGAGAAGAGCAGACGGTGGGAGGAGCCAACAGATGTCGGGTCGATGACCGACATGAGCCGTGGTCGATTTGAGGTGGACAATTTTGAGGACGCGACGGCGATTGCGGACGGCCTGGAGTCACGGCTGAATCAGGCCTTTGGCCCAGAAAATGTGATGCGTAAGCCCATCACAGAGGGTGCCGTGTATCGGCGGCATCATATTTTGGTGCGCGACCCTGCCACAGGGATTTCTCACGAATGGCAGATTGGCACCAAGTCTTTGACCAAGATGATCGAGGGAATCGATATCATCTTGCCCCCCGGAGTGACCTTGCATGGTCAAGATTTTCATGTGGTCATGTACGATGTACTCGACAAGCTCAGCGACCCCAATATTCGGGCCAAACATGGTCTGCCAGACAGCATCATTGATGAGATTGGGCTCACCAATATACGCTCCCGTTACAATGCCTTGATGATCGAGGCTGGTTCGGTCAAAAAAGGTAGCCTTCAGCCCGATAATTTTGATGTCCGTCTACGTGATATGGCTCAAGAGCTTGGAGAGGCGGTCGACAAGCTGGAGAAACAATATCCGGGGCTGGCCACCAAGCTCGATACCAAGCTTGTGGTGGATGATGTCCCCGCGAGTGCGAGTGCGAGGGCCAGGTCGCAGCCTGAAATGCCTGCCGCAATCGATGGTGATGCGAAAGCACCCCGAGTACAAGACGACCCCCAACCCAAAATGGCGGACAAGCATGAAGGTGTTGCGGAGTATCGGCCGTATAAGAATGCTGTGGCCTATATGGCTGATGGCAAGATCGATCCCCTGGCAGCCAAGCAGGGCGCACTGGGGGACTGCTACCTGATCGCAGGTGCGGCTGCAGAGGCCCGGGCCAATCCGGAGGGTTTGCGCAAGCTGATCAAAGACAATGGTGACGGCACCTTTGATGTGACCCTATACCTGCGAGAAAATTGGTTTTCGCCACCGAGGGCAAAAGTCATCACGGTGGACGCACAATTTCCGACCATGTCTGGGCGCCCAGTCTATGCCCCAGTTGGCCGAAGCGCTGGCGACGAGGACGCCATGTGGATGGCCTTGTTTGAAAAAGCCCTCGCCAAAGAGACCGGTAGCTATGGGCATATTTCTGGGGGTCAAATCAACAAAAACATCGCGTTCGGCGGCGTGCATGAGCTGATGACCGGCAACAAGGTCCGCTATGTGACCACGGCCTCTTTGGATGAAGATGCACTTTTGCGGCGGATGGCCGATGCTCTCGACAACCAAGAGCCCCTCGCTGCTGGCACCTACAATATGAAGGATGACCCGGGCATGGCGTTGGCAGGTGAGAAGCTAAACATCTACGGCAATCACGCCTACGCCATCGAAAGTGTCGATATCGATGCCCGCACGGTCAACCTGCAAAACCCGTGGGGCAGCGCTCATCCTCGAGACATATCCATCAGTGATTTTAAGACCTATTACAAACGCCTCGATATTGGGGTGAGCGCCAAGGCGAGCAATGTCGGTGGGGCGTCCCCTCAGTTTGATGTGAGCGCATCCACGGTCGATAGGGTGCTCGATGGGCTGAACGTGGTCGGAGATAATGTGGGCCTAACCATCGTCCGAGCCAATCAAATGCTCACGGCGATGGCCTCTACTCGGGCTCGAGGTAGCGCCTCAGATGAACTCTTGGGCGCAGATATTCAGCCTGGGGAGGTTGAGTTTCCATCCCAGGACATTCGCGAGATGTACTGGGCCTTTTTGACCTCGCCTTCTTTGGTTAAATTTGAAGGGCTGTTTGGGGGCACCGATGCGATTTTCTTCGTGGATGTACAGAGCGGTACAATGATGGTTACCGACATAGATGGCCTGTATCTTACGGGTCTAAGTCTAATGGACGATGCTTTGGCAGATTTGCTGATGACGGGTGAAATGTGACCTATACCGAGATGCAGATCGGAAGAGCAC
>OBJC01000034.1_pt1 | contig 28342 bp, 22 predicted proteins | sample 1481521 | NCBI WGS metagenome assembly OBJC01 (sample SAMEA2341961, study PRJEB22496) | metagenome | biome: marine; feature: hydrothermal vent; material: water | place: Pacific Ocean | collected 2011/2012 | reverse complement strand
CCATATGCGCTGCGAGAGTCCAGCAGCCAACGCTGTGTGTCGCCGGGTGAGTTGCTTGCATCCGATTCGCTGCAAGCACTATGGTACCGACCACAAACCTTTTTTAAAGTTACTTCGGGCTGCCCGAAAATTGCCGGGTATCCGGCGGGTTTATATCAACTCCGGTATTCGGTACGACTTGGCCGCACTCGACCCAGAGTTTGTAGAGGAGTTGGCTGCCCATCATGTTCAAGGCCAGCTTTCGGTCGCTCCTGAGCATGCTAGCCCCGCCGCGCTTCAAATGATGCGAAAGCCCAATATTGAGTATTTCGATGACTTTATGCGGCGTTTCAAGGCCTCGAATGAAAAAGCCAATAAAGAGCAATATGTGGTGCCGTATTTCCAGTGCGCTCACCCGGGCGTCGGCCCCACTGAAACCATTGAGTTGGCTTTGTACATGAAGGCCTCTGGCTTGAGGCCGCGGCAAGTTCAAATGTTTATGCCCACCCCAGCGACCATCGCGACCGCCATGTATGTGTCGAGTATCGACCCGTATACAAAAAAGAAGGTGTTTGTCGCCCGTGGTGACCGCGAGCGAAGCCGTCAGCGAGCGTTGTTATTTTATTGGAAACGCGAGGAGTGGCCTCATGTGCGCGAGGCTTTACAGACCTGGGGCCGAGCGGAGTTGATAGGCAAAGGGCCGAAATTTTTGGTGCCGCCAGGACCGGCCTATGGGGCGTGGAAATTTTGGAAGCGCAGCAAGGGGTCGGTACGCTTTGATACCCATATGGGACTCAAGGTAGAGCGGGCGTCTGGCGCTGAAGAAGAGGAGCAAAACTGGAGTGCGTTGTCTGCTCCGGGTAAAAGGACCTGAGTTGTCTGATTTGCGTTCACAGTTGATCGCCAAACTCGGCGTTTCCCCCCCAGTTGCAAGCGCTAGCGAGCAGTTGCCTGCGAAGCCAAACCCCCTCTCGGATACCGCGCATCTGGCGAGTGATTGGTTGCTCGAATTGATTCCAGCGGTTGCGGGGACAAACATCAAACTTAAGCAGAGCCCTTCTTTGGGTGCTGCGCGTCAAGCCCATGATCTGTTGGTCAAGCAGCTCAAAGCCAAGGGCGACAAGCGGGGGATGTCAACGATCAACGACCTGCGATCTCGCTATGAAAAGAAACGTGAAAAGCATGGGTGGTCAGCGCTCAAGCGCACCCTGGATGAAGCGGGCGTGAGCCCAAAGCTTTACCGGGCGATAAAATCTGGAAAAGCGGCACCAGAGTTGGTGCTTCGCCGGTGGTCCAAGGTCGCCAAAAAGGGTTTGAATCAAGCCCAATTGCGGGCAGCATTGCTCGAAGGGTGAGGCGGTGGGCTTGAAAATACCCTTACCGGTCGATGGGGTCTTGGCTGAGCTGAGGGCGGGGCTGCTCGGACGGTCGTCTTTGGTGCTGACCGCCCCACCAGGCTCCGGGAAAACCACGCGGGTGCCCCCAGCTGTGGCTGAGGTTGTGCAAGGCAAGGTGTTGTTATTGCAGCCACGGCGGGTCGCGGCTCGGTCGTGTGCCAAGCGCATCGCATTTGAAGATGGCACGCCCCTGGGCACCCGGGTTGGCTATCATGTTCGTTTTGACCGCAAAGCCACCGACGCGACCGAAATCTTGGTGCTCACAGAGGGCTTGCTCACCCGCTGGATGCAGCGCGACCCTTTTTTGGAGGGGGTAGGCGCTGTTATTTTAGATGAGTTTCATGAGCGCTCATTGCAGTCAGACATGGCGCTCGCGATGCTAAAAGAGGTCGTGGCGGGGGTTCGGCCAGACCTGAAAATAATCGTGATGTCGGCCACTTTGGATGTGGCACCCGTGGTGGAGTTTTTGGGCGGGCACCAGGCTGTGGCAGTGGTAAGCGCAGGGGGCCGGTGTTTTGATGTATCGATTCTTCATCAGGCCCTAGACCCTAGCCGCCATATGGAGCCACAGGTCGCCAAAACCGTGCGCCAAGTCGTGGCTCAAGATGGTGAAGGCCATGTATTGGTGTTTTTACCCGGGGTCGCAGAGATCGAGCGGGTGCGTGCAGCGCTCCGTGACTTGGGTCCTTCGGTAGACGTCTTGGTCCTTCATGGCCGTATTAAAGCTGTCGACCAAGACCGGGCAATCGCGCCGAGTTGTAGGCGAAAAGTGATCTTGGCCACCAATATTGCGGAGACCTCGGTCACAATTGACGGGGTCACAACGGTGATCGACACCGGCTTGGTTCGACGGCCTCGCTTTGATCCGCGCTTGGGGGTTGAGCGTTTGGAGACGGTCCCGGTTTCTTTGGCCTCGGCAGAGCAACGGGCTGGGCGTGCGGGTCGGACCCAAGCTGGGCAGTGTGTTCGTTTATGGTCGGCCTCCAGCCACGGGCTTCGGGATGCCCATGACTTGCCAGCGGTCGCCCTCGCTGATTTGGCCTCGACGGTGTTGGAGTTGTACTTTTGGGGGACCACGCCCAGCACTTTCGGGTGGTTTCAGCGCCCCCCCGCAGCATCGGTTGCTCACGCTGTCAACCTGTTGACTGCGCTACATGCGCTCAAAGATGGACAGATCACGGAGATGGGCAGGGCTTTGGCCCGTCTGCCGGTTCATCCCCGTTTGGGTCGGGTGGTGGCCGCGGGGCTTGTGTCGGGTGTGTTGCATCAGGCTGCAGGTGCAGCAGCACTGGCGAGCGAGCGAGATCCCTGGCCGGGCGAAGAAGTGGCCGATTTGCTCACCCGGCTGGATTGGCTCGACACAACAGCCCACACCGGAGCAGACGTCAGGGCTTTGTCGCTGGTGCGCCGCGTGCGGGATGACTTGGTACGGGTGGGCGGGCGCTTAAAGTTGAGTGGCGGTGTTTCGTCGAAGGGCCATCCGGTTGTGGCCGCCCTCGTGGCGGGATTTCCAGACCGTGTTGGCAAGCGCCGTGAACCCAATAGTCGGTCGGTGCTGCTTGCGAGCGGTGTTGGGGTTGAGTTGGGGCCAGGCGTCGGCGCCGGCGAGTGGATGGTGGCGGTAACCATGACTGCAGGCTCCAAGCGGCGGGCACCCTTGATTCGTGTCGCTGCGGAGATCGACCCGCAGTGTTTGGAGACCCATTGGAAAGATGAAGCTGTGTTCGACAAAGACCGAAACGCGGTGCGTTGCCAGTCGGTGCGGCGCTGGGGTCGAATTGTGATCGCGGCGCGGCCGGCCCAAGATATGAGGTGCTCCGACGCGGTGTCATCGGTGCTTGCTGCTGCAGCGGCGCCACGCTTTGCGCGGCTTTTTCCAGAGACTGGCGATTATGGCGACTTGCTGGCGCGGCTTCGCTTTGCTGAGTCGGTCTCTCCCAATGAAGAATGGCCGGATTGGATTCAAAAACCTGAGCTGCTGTTGGGGGACTGGGTTTCAGGCCGTCGCTCTTTTGAGGCACTGCAGAAAATCAACTTGTGTGCAGATCTGGCCTCCCGTCTGCCCTGGAACCTCAAACAGCGGCTAGATACGGTCGCGCCTGAGCGGATGACAGTGCCGAGCGGTGCCAAAATACGCCTGGAATATCCGGCTGGAGCAGCGCCTGTGTTGGCGGCCAGGGTGCAACAGATGTTTGGGTTGATGCACACGCCAAAGTTGGGTGGTGTGGCCATTACGGTACAGCTTTTGGCCCCAAACGGGCGACCCGCACAGGTCACTAAAGACCTCGCCGGATTTTGGGCTACGAGCTACGCCGAGGTCCGAAAAGCCCTGCGCGGACGATACCCCAGACACGCATGGCCAGAAGACCCTTCGGTCGCGATTCCAGAAAATCGCCCAAAGCGCAGAAGGCCGCGCTCTTAGCGGACACCGGTGGTCAGTCTCAAGCGGCGTTTAGAAGTCTCGAAGTTTCCGATCGATCAAAAATGGGCCAAAAGGAAGGACTGCAGCGATAAATGGGACCATCGCTTGTTTAAGCGTCCAGTTTAGCTTGGATTTGGTGTCCCACAGGACAAAGCAAAAGCCGATCCACAACATGCCGTGAACCTGTCCGACCATTTTGACCCAGCTGGGGTCGCCGTAAATGTACTTCAGGGGCATGGCGATAAAGAGAAGAGCCAAAAATGAGAGGCCCTCGATCATGCCCATCAGACGCAGGCGGTTGAGTGGTGTGTTTGTCATGGCGGCCTTGTATCGACACTGGGGAGTTGGCGCCATTTCAGTTTTCTAAGGAAAGATGAAACTTTTTTTGGGCCGCCCTTGATGGGGTTCGAGGCCAACACGGATTGGCTGACCCATCGCGACAGACGCCTTGTACGAGGCCGATGCTGACGGCCACGTCGATGACACTGGAGATTTACGGCGATGGGGCGAGCTTGCTCGGTGCCCGGTCCATCACAACCCTGGTCCCCGCAAGCCTGTAAGCAAATACCCTCGGCCAAGGCCGGTTTGACCCCTCTCGGTACCGATGAGTAAATCATCGGCACCATCTGCGTTTACATCGCCTGGGCTGGTCACCCGAATCCCTGCGTGGTCGTTAAGGGCCTCGCCTTCGATGTGGATGGACGCTTCGGCCACATCGTGCACGCCAGGTGCCAAGTCTTCGCCCCAGTAAAGGTACACATCGCCGGGGCTGTCCATGCCAACCAGGATATCGTCGCCCCCTTCCCCTTGGGTGGGTGGGGCCATGCCCGAGGCCCCGATGACCAAGTCGATCACACCGTTACCGTCAAAGTCCATACCACCCTCGACGTTGACGCCGAGCAGGTGGTCGGCTTGTGTGGTGATAAAGCGGAGGTCGGCGTCAAGGTCGATGATGTTGCGGTCGGCCACCATGGATGCACCATAAAAAAGAAGCGCCTCACCGGCGACGCGGGCGGTGCGATCTGCGTGGTACGCACCCACGATGACCTCATCTAAACCATCACCGTCCATATCTCCTGCGGGGCCGATATCGTAGCCGAACTCGCCCCCGGTCACGGTGCCCACCAGGTGAATGTCTGCATCCGCTAAGCTGCCGATATCGACCCCGGGCATGGAGACGCCCAAGATGATGTAGACCTTTCCGGCTTGAATCGCACCCGATCCTTGAAGCCGGGCGCCGATGGCGACGTCGTCCAGCCCGTCACCGTCGATGTCACCCGCTGGGCTGGTTTTGTATCCGGCCTGGTCGTCGTTTTCTTCGCCATCCCATCGGGGTGTGTGGCTGGTGAGATCGATCGGGCCGGCGGTGAGGTCTGCACCGGTCACCACCCAGGCGCGGCCGAGCTCTGGGGGGAAATCGCAACAGCCACCCATCACCAAGTCTGAGCGTCCGTCGCCATCGACATCGCCGGCGGTCGACATGCCATGGCCGAGGCCTTCGATGTCTCGGGAGCCATTGATGGACCAGTCCGCTGTGGTGATGCTGTGGGTGCCGGGCACGATGGAGGCGCCGGAGATGCCGTAGACAGTTCCGCGGTTGTGGCCGCCTGCGGGTGCGTGGTATCCGGCGATCAGCAGGTCCATTTGGCCGTCGCCGTCGATGTCACCGCCGGGGCCTAAATTGTGTCCGAGTAGCTCTCCCTCTTCGGCGCCAACCCATCGTGTGGGGGCGCTCTCGACGGTGACGAGGCCACTTTCGGGCAGGGAGGCGCCGGGGTGAAAGGTGACGCTCCCCGCATAGGTTGCGCCGTCGAGCCCATCAGAGCGGTCGGCACCGATCAGGATATCGGCTTTTCCGTCGCCATCGATGTCGCCAGCCCCGGCCACAGCCCTTCCCACTCTTGCGCCGATGGCACCGCCTTCAAAGACGATAGTGGCGTCGGCCAGACTGAGCCAACTGGGCGTCGGGTCAGCATCGGCATCGGCATCAGCGTCGGTGTCAGCGTCGGTGTCAGCGTCGGTGTCAGCGTCGGTGTCAGCGTCGGTGTCAGCGTCGGTGTCAGCGTCGGTGTCAGCGTCGGTGTCAGCGTCGGTGTCAGCGTCGGTGTCAGCGTCGGTGTCAGCGTCGGTGTCAGCGTCGGTGTCAGCGTCAGCGTCAGCGTTGTCAGGCACACACTGTTGAGCGTCGCGCTCGTCTCGGTGGTTGCCTTCAGCACAGGGCGCTTGCGCCTTGTCAGCGCAAGCGATCAGCAACAATGCAGTACAGGCTTTCATTGATACTTATCTTAACCCTTTCCTCTTGCTACAATGTCCGTCTATGGATTCGTTGTCTTCTAAAATCCGAATTTTGGCTGTTTTGCTCTCTACTGCCGCCGGCATTTTAGGCGTGGAGTGGGGGCTTCGTTCTATTTACCCTCAGCTGCCGAGCATTTCGGCTTTGGAGGGCTCAGATTTTCGCCTTGAGCGCTTGGTGGACTTGGCGGAAAACCCCGATGGATCCTTATGTCATGAGGTGCGGACGTTTTTGTCTCATCGCTCGCGATGGGGCACTCCTGGGGCGGCCTCGGGCGTGCATTTCTCAGAATTGGCCAACGTGACAACCGCTGGCGACGGTCAAGTGGTCCGCTATGGCTCGGGTGCGGCAGATAGGCGTTTGTGGATTGCGGGTGACTCTTTGGCTTATGGCTTGGGAGTTGATGCCAACAAAACCTTGGGCGCGGTGCTTTCGGTTGAAGTGACCAAGCACACCGGAGGGGCTGTCGATACGCGCAACTTGGCTGTTCCTGGAGCGGGCTACTGCACTGTTGCCCAGCGTGTAGCTGGTGCGCTCACCACAAAAGTCCCTGATTTGGTCTTGCTTGTGCTCTCGGCCGACGACCTCGAAGAGCGCTTGATGTTGGTTGTCGATGGTGCGTTGGTGGCACCGCCCGACTTGGCATCCGGCCGGTTGGTGCGATGGTTTGTGGGGCGCTCCTGGTTTGCCAATCTGCTGTGGTTTCGGGTGACGGCCATGCGTGAGGCCACAGAAGATGGCCCCAAACGGTTTGTCGGGGCAGCCACCAAGTCTGGCTTCAAGCGTGCAATGGGGCGTCTTAAAACGCGGATTGAGGCCAAAGGTGGCGTGATGGTGGTGGCCATCGTCGAGCCACCGGGCATGCCCTTGTGTTCGGGCTCTTTGATGCAAGCCCGTTGCGAGTGGCTAAAAGAAGACATGCGGACGATGGCTGATTTGCTCAAACAGGCCGATGTGACCCATATGACCGCCTCTGGAATATGGTCGGGTAGGCTGTCGGATATCGTTCCAAGAGAGCACAGTATCGCCAAGCGGGGCATGTTGGCCATGCATCCCAGTGCTGTGGGACATCAACGAATCTCTGATGCGATATGGCCGATGCTTAAAGACGCGATGTAAGGTGAGCACATGAAAATAATCCCCATTTTTACCCTGATGGCCGTGGCTTGTAGCGGCGGAAATCAAAAAGCTGATTGCCAAGATGGCTTTGAGTTCGACGCAGACCAAAAGTGTGTGCTCCGTGAATATGTGCCACCCGATTTGGACGCCGATGCCGATGCCGATGCCGACGCTGACGCAGACGCAGACGCTGACGCCGACGCCGACGCCGACGCCGACGCCGACGCTGACACCGACGCTGATGCCGACCCCGGCGGTGCACGCTTGGAGACCGGAACGGTGCAAGTTTGCAATGACCCCACTGCCCGGGAGTCGGCGGTTTTTGATGAGGTCGCTTGGGGAAGCGGCTGGCAAGAGCAAAACTTTGAAGCCACCGATGACCCCATTGTCGCAGGGGGGCTCACAATCGCTGATTTCAACGGTGATGGTGTGCTCGAGATATTCATCCCACAACAGGGTGAAGATCAGCTCTATGTTCGTCAATCTGACGGCCAATACCTCAACGAAGCATCCTCACGCTTGCCCGGTGCACTCGCGGTCCCGACCACTTCCGGTACCGCTTTCGATGCTGACGGAGACGGGGATTTAGACCTGCTGATCTCTCGCCGCATGGGCGGACATACGCTTTTAGTCAATGCTGGTGATGGATACTTTAGCGACGGTACAGTGGCCGCCGGCTTGGCCGAAACTGCCCATCCTGCTGTGGGCGCGACCATCGCCGATTTTGACCGAGATGGCGACTTGGATATCTTTGTGATCACCTATCGTCACTGCGAAACCTCGATGGGGTCTGACCCCGAAAACCCATACAGTGATGGTCCTCAAGCGCTGTGGCAAAACCAAGGAGATGGCACGTTTGTCGATGTGAGCGACTCCATGCCCGGTCACCCAGGGATCGACGCCAGGCTTCGGGCCGCCGCGTGGTTTGATGCCGACGACAATGGCACGCCAGACTTGTACACCATCTCCGATAAAGGTGTCTCCAGCACTTGTATGGAGCCCAATCAGCTGTTTTTTAATAACGACGCAGGCTTTGAAGAGGCCGCTGTTACCGTCAGCTTGGCCATCGCAAACGAGGGAATGGGTTTGGCCCTCGGCGATTTGAACGGGGATGGGTATCCAGAGATTGCCCTCTCCGATATGAGCCGAACGTGGGTCATGGAGAGCGACGGTTTGGGGGGGTGGTACGACGCTTCCGCGGTTCGTGGTTTGGGGATTAACACCAGCACCGATGGCCGTTGGAGTGGTTGGGGTACTGTGTTTGCAGACTTCAATAACGACGCACGCCTGGACCTGTTTATGGGTTTCGGGGGCCTTGCCGATGTGCCAAGCTCCACCATGAACCCTTGGTCTCAGCCCGATGCTTTATGGCTTCAAAACGAGGCTGGGGGTTTCGCCCAAGTGGCAGATGATTGGGGTGTCGAGGGAGTAGGCAGCACGCGCGCTGTGATCGCCACTGACATGAATGGCGATGGCTGGCTGGACCTGGCTACCCGCGAAATAGGGGGGACTGCGGTTGTGTGGCTGGCGCGCTGCGGTCAGGCAAGTTGGCTACAGGTCGACCTCAAGCAAAACAGTGCCAACCCCCAGGCGATCGGTGCCACGATTGATGTGAAGCATGGCGAGAATAGTCAGCGGCGATGGATAACATTGGGTGCCTCAGGGCTCCAAAGTACCGCACCGGTGACCGCCCACTTTGGGCTTGGCCTGGCCGAAAATGTAGACATCACGGTGACCTGGCCAGATGGAACTCAATCCGAATTTTCTGGGGTGGATGTCAACCAAACGGTGAAGATTGTCCGCGAGGATTAGTCTTCTTTGGGGCTGCGTGGTCTCTTAGGGGCCCGTCGTTTTTTGGGGGTTTTGTTCTTAATCCGCTTTCGGGTTGGGTTTTTGTGTGTGTGGACCAAGGACCGTCGGGTTTGTTCCATGTCGTCAGGTAACGCACAGGTAAAGCGCAAAGCCTCGCCAGTGACCGGGTGTTTAAAGCCGAGGACTGCGGCGTGTAGGCTCAGGCGTTCGGCCATGCGCTCGGCACCACGAACGCCATAGCGCTTGTCGCCAAGCACGGGGGTGCCCCCTTCGGAGAGGTGGATTCTGACCTGGTGGGTGCGGCCAGTTTCGAGTCTGGCCTCGATTAGGTTGACCCGTCGGCCAACGCGCTCGAGCTGATTAAAATGCGTTTTTGCGTGCTTGGAAAAGCCAGGTGGCTTGCCTTCAACGCTGCCTCGGAGTCCATCGCCCCGGTCTTCGACCAAGTGGTTGGCCACAGTCCAGCGCTCATTTTCGGGCTTGCCCAAGACCAGTGCCACATAGCAACGCTCCACCGAGTGGACCTCGAGCTGGGCCTTGAGCGCTTGTTGGGCAGATACATTGAGCGCGACCATCATCAGGCCGGAAGTACCTTGGTCTAAACGGTGTACAGCCAAGGCCTCACACCGGGTGAGCTTTCCGACCAAACCCACAACATTAAGGTGCCCGCCCGCTTTACCTGCAGGTACGCTGAGCAAGCCCGCAGGCTTCCAAACCACCACAAAGCCAGGGTCTCTGTGCACGATCACCAAATCGCGACCGGGGGTCAGCTTGGTGGCGTCAGGGCGGTATTCGACCTGAAAAGGCTGAATGTCCCGACCCGCATCATTGATGGGAATGCCGTGAAAGAAGACCTTGCCGCTGCGCATGGCCCGCTTGGCCTCTGTGGCGGACAGGCCAAGATATTTAAGATGGTCGGAGAGTCGCATGGTGGCCGGGTATCCCGTGTGGGCTGTGAATGGACGCAAAATTCATATAGGTTGTTCGGAGTTGCCTAAAGTTTTCACTTGTTTGGGCCGGAGGAACAGCCATGGGTTCACGTTGGAGTGCTGCAGAGTTGGACGAGATCGTTGCGGTCACCGTCGGTCATTATGATGAATCTGCTGAGTCCTTTTGGGCGGGCACCAAAGACCATGATGTGCTTCAAAATATTGAGGCTTTGCTTGGGGCCATCGCCGGAGACGGCCCCCATAAAATTCTTGATTTCGGCTGTGGACCCGGCCGTGATCTGTTGCGTTTTAAGTCGCTCGGCCATCAGCCTGTGGGCCTCGATGGCGCGCCGCGCTTTTGCGAGATGGCCTATGAGTATGCGGACGTGGAAGTGCTTCACCAGAACTTTTTGAACCTGGAACTAGCTCCAGCACATTTTGATGGCATATTTGCGAACGCCACCTTGTTTCATGTGCCACAACAGGAGCTTCATCAGGTCTTGACCAAGCTGTTCGCGTCTTTAAAGCCGGGCGGCGTGTTGTTTTCATCCAACCCGCGAGGTGCGAATGAAGAAGGCTGGCACAGTCATCGTTTTGGGCGCTATCACGACCTCGATGCTTGGAGCGCTCACATGACCGCTGCGGGCTTTTCTGCGGTGTCTCACTACTATCGTCCCCAAGGCTTGCCACGGGAGCAACAACCTTGGCTCGCGAGCTTGTGGCGGGCCTAAATTCCCGATGCACCCACAGCTGCGCCTGCGATAAACCATGCATCGATGGTGGCGCGCTCTTCGTCGGTCATCTGGGTGATGTTGCCCAATGGCATCGTTTTGGTGAGCACTGTGCGCTCATGAATGCTGACGGATTTTGCCGCGATTTGGGCCTCGGTGTCCATCATCATGCCTAACGGTGCCACAGGAAAACCCGCCTGGGTGGGGGTCGCCGAATGGCAGCTGATGCAGCGTTTTTGCAGGATGGCGTTGACTTCGGCCCATGGGGGAGCGCTCACGGCAGCCTCGCTCGGGGCTACAGGAAGTCTGTCGGCGGGCTTTAAGGCGAAGGCCAAGCTGATCAGCCCCAAGGCTGCGACGGGCAACAACCATTGATTGTGGGTGCCCTGTTCGTGCAGATTGAACCAGTGTCTGGCCACAGCACCAATAACGGTAAGACCGATCAACACCGCCCACCCTTCAGTGGCGCCGTAGGTGAACGGAAAATGATTTGAGACCATGATGAATAAGACCGGCAAGGTCAGGTAGTTATTGTGCAATGAGCGTAGGGCCCCTGCTGCACCCTTGGAGGTGTCTGGGGTGTTGCCGGCCAGCATCGCGTCCACCATTACCCGCTGGTTGGGGATGATGACAAAGAGCACATTGGCCGCCATGATGGTACCGATGACCGCGCCCACATGAATGTAGGCAGCCCTGGCGGACAGGGTGTGGTGAGGCCGTAGGCAAGGGCGGTCAACAAGCCAACGCCGATAGCGCTCACGAGTTTGGGGCGGGTCCATAGGGTGCGGATGAGCATGTCGTAGACCAGCCAGCCCCCCACGATTGAGCCGACGCCGATGGCCACGGCCACCTGGGTGGAGATGTCGGCCACAGCCGGGTCGACCATATAGGCCCGGGCTTGGCCCCAGTAGATCAAGGCGAGCATTGCGACACCGGAGATCCACGTCAGGTAGGCCTCCCACTTGAACCAATGCAGAGTGGTGGGAAGCTTTTCGGGCGCCCCATCGTATTTTGTGGTGCGGTAAAAGGCGCCGCCATGAACCATCCAGACCACGCCCTTGATTTTTGGCCCGGCATCTTGTTCATTGTCGGGTGGGCGAATGGAGTTGTTCAAAAAGATGAAGTAAAACGAAGTGCCAATCCAAGCGGCACCCGTGAGGATGTGGGCCCATCGGGCGAGCAGGTGCAACCAGTTTACTGTGTAGGCGTCGAACATCTGAGCCTCCTTTGTGTGCCTAGGATATAAAGCCGAAGGCTGTCGGGCAACTGCAGGCGGGATACAGTCCCCACATGTTGTGCCCCATCCATCCAGTTACCCCTCCTATTCTTCGCATTCGGAGCGAAAAAGTATTCACCGGCGGATGCTGTAAGCCTGCAACTGTCCACATCGCGCAGGGGCGGATTTCGGCGATTGATTTCGATATGTCTGGCGGGGTAGACCACGAATTAGGTGACACGGTGTTGATGCCGGGCATCATCGACTCTCATGTCCACATCAACGAGCCTGGTCGCACAGCGTGGGAGGGCTTTCAGACCGCCACCAGCGCTGCAGCCAAAGGCGGTGTCTCGATTGTGGCGGATATGCCGCTCAACGCCATGCCGGTCACCACAACTCGCGATGCTCTGTCCCAAAAGATCGCGGCTGCAGAGGGAAAACTGTGGGTGGATTGTGCGTTGTGGGGTGGTCTTGTTCCCGGCAACATCGATCAAATTTCCGGGATGGTCGCAGATGGCGTTGCGGGGTTTAAGTCTTTTTTATGCCACTCAGGTATCGACGATTTTCCCGCTGTGGACCGCGCGGATCTACAGGCAGCCATGCCGGTGCTTCGGGGCTTGGGTGTACCCTTATTATTTCATGCGGAGCTCGAGGCTGACACGCCCATCGATGTGAGCGCCCACGATGTACAGGATTATTTGCGGTGGCTCCATGCCCGTCCCCGTGAGTGGGAAGATCGCGCCATCGCGATGGTGATCGACTTGGTGGAAGAGACCGGGTGCCCAGCGCATATCGTGCATTTGTCCAGCGCGAGTGCGCTTCCGATGCTGGCCAAGGCCAAACGCCAGGGCTTGCCGATTACGGTTGAGACATGCCCGCATTATCTGTGTTTGGTGGCCGAGGACATCCCCATGGGGGCCACCGAGTACAAGTGCGCGCCACCCATTCGCGGCTCAGACAACCGCGATGCACTTTGGGCGGGGCTTGCAGATGGCACCATCGACCAGGTTGTGACCGACCACAGCCCGTGTGTGCCCAGCCTCAAGCTGCGGGATATTGGCGATTTTGAGAACGCTTGGGGCGGTATTGCCTCTTTGCAGTTGGGTTTGGCCTCGGTGTGGACAGAGGCTGGCCGACGTGGCTTTAATGTGGCCGATATCAGTCGCCTGATGAGTCGGGCACCGGCCTCCTTATTGGGCATGGCCGAGCATACGGGCCAAATCGCTGTGGGCTATCGCGCAGACTTGATGGCGTGGCGTCCAGACGCAAGCTTTGATGTGTCCGAAGCAGCCATGCTACAACGGCATCCCCTGACCCCTTATTTGGGCAACACTTTGTACGGTGTGGTGGCCGACACCTGGGTTCGGGGTCATCACGCCCTGCGTCGAGGTGTCCCATCTGCCACCCCGCACGGCAGCATTCTTATCCGGAAAAACAATGGCTGATTCATCGCATCCTCCTGCAGCATTCGCTGGACAAATCGACCTCGCCTCCGATGCGCTCGGCGGGAAAGCGCTCGCGTGCTCTGATGATTTTTTCGCGTCGATGAACCACTTGGTTTGGGCCAAGCCCCCCGTGTTTGACCCCGACGCCTACACCGAGCGCGGCAAGTTGATGGACGGTTGGGAGAGCCGCCGCAAGCGTGTACAAGGCCATGATTGGTGCATTATCAAGTTGGGTGTGTGCGGTTTGGTTCGGGGCGTAGACATCGACACGGCGTATTTTTTGGGCAATCACCCGCCTTTCGCCAGCGTTGAAGGCATATTCGTTCCCCCGAGCTCAGACGCAGACACCGCCGCGCTCATCAATACACTCGAGTGGACCGAAATTGTCCCGCCGATGGCGCTCGACCGGGGCACCCACAACACCCAGGCTGTGGCCGTGGTTGGGGAATGGACCCACATCCGTCTGCGGATCTATCCAGACGGTGGTGTGGCCCGGCTTCGGGTGTGGGGCGAGCCGCGGCCTGCGCGAGAGCCTGGTGTGGAGGTTGATTTGGCCTGTGTGCAACAGGGCGGTCAGGCGCTTGCGGCCTCGGATATGTTTTTCTCCCCCATGAACAACCTGGTGTTGCCTCGGGCGGCGGAGGATATGGGCGGTGGCTGGGAAACCCGCAGGAGTCGTCCACCGGGCGACGATTGGATTATTCTGAAGTTGGGCACGCCGGGCATGTTGAGCCAGGTGGTGATCGACACCAAGCACTTTAAGGGAAACTTCCCAGACACCGTGGCATTGGATGGTCTGAACTGGCCGAACGCACCTTTGCCGGCTTTGGTTGAGACAGATGCCTGGACCGAGATTGTCGGCAGATTCGAGACCGAGGCCGACGCAGGACACCTGAAAACTGTCAGCAACCCTGGGCCATGGAGCCATGTTCGGCTTCGCATTTACCCAGATGGCGGTGTGAGTCGGTTGCGGGTTTTTGGTGTACCCGCAGAGGATGAAGGGCTCGACCCCCGTGTGGTGGCCCTCAATGCTGCCGATGCCACCGCAGCGACGGCCAGTTTGATGCGGTGTTGTGGCAGTCGGCGTTGGGCGTCTTTGATGGTTCAGGCCAGGCCCTTCGCGAGTTGGACTGCGGTACACGGCATGGCAGAGTGGTTCTGGTGGCAGCTTTCCGATGAGGACTGGGTGGAGGCTTTTGGCCACCATCCACGCATTGGGGCAGACCCAACAGCATTGGCCGAAAAGTTTCGGTCGACCGCCGAGTGGAGTGGCGATGAGCAGGCGGGAATGGCTGCGGCCTCCGACGATATTATCGCTGAGTTGGTTTCCGAAAACACCGCTTATGAAGACCGTTTTGGCTATATATTTATCGTGTGTGCGACGGGCCTTAGCGCACAAGAAATGCTCGCCCGTTTACAGGCCAGAATGCCTCATGGTGTTGAAAATGAGATTCGAATTGCGGCTGCAGAGCAAGTAAAAATCACGGCCATTCGCTTGGACAAGATGGAGTCAACATGAGCAACCCACTGACCACCCATGTACTCAACACCGCGAGCGGTCGCCCCGCATCGGGTCTACAGATTCGTCTTGAACGCTGCCTTGATGGGCGCTTTGAAACCTTGAGCGAAGGGGTCACCAACACCGATGGTCGCCTGGCTGCACCGCTGATTCAGCCCAAAGATTGGGGCGAGGGGGTGTACCGGATTCGCTTTGAGACAGGGGCCTATTTCAAGGCCAAGCAGCAAGGGTGTTTTTATCCGTATGTAGAGGTGGTCTTCGAGGTCACGAGCCCCGATGAGCATCATCACGTGCCCTTGCTATTGAGCCCATTTGGCTTTTCGACTTACCGGGGCAGCTAAGGATGTACAGCGCCTTTTTGCCGCCAGATTTGGTCGCAGCAATCGCGGCCGATACCGTGCCGGTGACTGGGGTGGATGGTCTGGCGGTCACAAAGACCTTGCTTGAGGATTTCCCAGATGTGGAGTCCCCAGAGATTTTAGACGCGGTTGTGGAGGTCTACCGAGCGGTGGCGCCCACGCTTTTGGACGTTCTGAATCAGCGAACCCTCGATAGGCAGTTTGTGGACGCCCACTTGCAATCAGGCTGCACCCTCGATGTCATTGGCGCCCACGACGATGCCGGGCGGGTGGTGGTTGGGCCGGCCTCTGAGCGGCTCGCCATGCGACAAGTCTCGGTGCCTGCCTTTATGCAGGGGCCGCAAGTGACCCTCTTTGGGCCGCCAGATTCAGCCAAGATGAGCATCAACGCCATGAACGCCTTGCATCGTCGGCTCCCGAATGAGGACCCTTTGGTTGCCAAGTTGGTGGCAGATTCTGGCCATGTGCCGCGGTGGGGTGCCGACTCCGAAGATTCGAAGACCCCGATGGCCCATGATTTGCGCATGGCCACCCGCAATCTCAAGGGTTGCTATGAGCACACCCTCGCCTTTGACGACCCCAATAATGGAAAGTCATATCGGCTGGCTGAAGACGGCCTGGCGTTGCCGGTCAAGCGCATCCCCGGTTTGGCCCTTCCCGATGGGGACCACTTGCTCGATGGGAAGCCTTTACCGCTTCATTTGGTGGAACTGGTTCAGCATATTTGGCTCAATCGCGAGCTTCCTCAGTCACGGGTTTTGTACTTTCCCAAGCTCGAAAATGACGAAGAAGCCGCGTATTTAGCGATGCTGATTGCTGCGGCTGAGCAAGCGGTCGCCAAGCGGTTTCCCAGTTACCCGCTCGAGTCTGTTCGGGTAATCTTGGTCTTCGAGAACCCACGTGCAATCTTTAGAATCCGTGAAATGGCAGAGGCGCTATTTCCATACTTTATGGGCGGTTCTTTGGGCTGGCACGACTTTTTGGCATCCACGGCCAGGCTGTTTCGTCACGACCCGGTCTACCGGATTCCAGTCAAGGCCGACCCCGATATTGTGATTCGCAATATTCGTGAGTCTCACAGTATTTTGGTGCGGGATCTTGGACCGGCGGGTGCACTCAAGATTGGCGGGATGTACGGGATTTTGTATCACGCGGGCGATGTTGAGAGCTTTACGGCGTGTATGGTTGGCTATATTCGCGACGTTGTGACCCAGCTCAAGCGTGGTCTCGATGGCTTTTGGGTGGCCCACCCGGACTTTGTGCGCATTGGGATTGCATTGGTGGAGGCATGGCGGCAGCAGCAGTCGGTAGCGGGGACCACGGTCCTTCACGATTTGGTGGTGGCTTTGGTGCCGATCGCGTCAGAGCATCCGGCCTTGTTGGCCTTTATTGATGGGCCCGATATCGAAAAGCTGGACGAGTCCGACCCCCGTTATTTGCGGGCGGTATTGGCGAGTGAGATTGGCTTGAGTCCGGTCATTGCGAATGATGACCCCGAAGAGATTCGCTACAATATTTTTCAGGCGCTGCAGTATTTGGCGGACTGGTTGTGTGGCAATGGCTGTGTGGCCTTGCCGACCAAGCTTCAGCTGGGGGACAAGCCTGTGTTTGTCCGTGTGATGGACGATTTGGCGACAACCGAGAGAAGTCGTTGGGAGGTGTGGGCCGAGCTTGCCCATGGGCGTGTGAGTGCCGAAACCTTCGAGCAGATTTTGGCCGAGGAGGTGGACTTCATTCGCAGTGGTCGGGCGACCGAGACCAAGCGTACAGAGGTGGCTTGGGCCGGTGAGGCCGCGCGGTGGTATCCGATGGCGGTCAAGCTTTTGCGTCAGCTGATGACCGATGAAAACCCACCCGAGTTTGTGACCGAATTGCTGATGCCCTTTACCTTTGGCTGTGTGCGTGACGCGAAAGACCCTTGGGCTGAGGCTGTGCGGCTTTGTCCTGGGAAGTTTGTTTAAGGGGGCGGTGGGTTGCGGCCCAAAGGGTCAAGCGCTTGGACCGCTGGCGGCTTCGACCGAGCGATAGGCCGGTTTTGGTGCCTGGATGGGAAAGCTGCCGCTTGGGCTTGTTCGTGGCTACACCGCCGACATGCTGAGGGCATCAACCCATCTCACAGACATGTCGCCTCAGGCAAAAGCACCACATTGTTTTCCTCGTCACACTCTCGCACCGACTCCACGCCATCGGCGTCATCGACCACGATGAGCAGTCCGCCGGCGCCAACCCAGTCCGCCGGAAAAGCGTAAGAAAATGGCGTTGAGACCTCACCGGGAACGATGGGCGGCGAGATCGATTCCAGGGCCAAGATGTCGCCGGAGTTCACATCGTAAATTGTCAGCTTCATATCGTGACGCAAGGTGGCCGTACCCGCGTTTCCTAAGCGCACCTGCACTTTGAGTACGCCCGTGTCACATTCGTAGTTGCATGCATCGACCAAGGCCACAGCGTCTGGCGATCGGTCACCGTAGACGGGGTTGACATCGCCTGAACGAAAGTTGTTGTGGTAGGGCCAGTTTGGGTCTGGGGTCGCTGGAATGCTTAGGTCGTCATTGATGTTGACGATACTGTATGCGTGTTGATTCCAGACCTGGCGGCCGCCCAACCACCCGCGGGGTTCGTCAGAGGCGAGCACATACAGGCCAGTTTGGGGATCGCCATGATGGCCGCCGCCATTTGGCACGACAATCTCTGGATAGCCATCGCCGTCTACATCGACCACGACTGGGTATTCATGCAGTGTGCGCGAGGAGTGCATGGAATCTTCGTAGCGAACAGCACCTGTCTGGCCGTCTAAAATCCACAGGCTGACCTCGTCTGCATAGACCACCTCCGGGCGCCCATCCCCTTCAAAGTCAAATACGGTCGAGCCGGTGGCATGACTGGACTCATCGGTGGTCCCAAAGGCCCACAACAAGGTGCCGTCAGTCTCATAAACGCAATAATCGAGCGCACTCGCCACACCAATTTCGGGCTCGCCGTCACCGTCAAAGTCCGCGATGGTGGGGGGGCCACCGGTGCCTTCGCCCACCATTGGCCACTCTGCTACCTCGTGGCAAAGGCTGTTGATAATGGTGATTTTGTGATTCCAGACCATCACGATGTCGCCGTCGCCGTCGCCGTCGAGGTCTGCGATGGCTGTGAAACCATCTTTGGTTGGCTCCATCAAGCTACAAACCGTGGTGCCATCTGAGCGGTAGATGCTGTTGCCTGCCAAAATTTCTTGTGTACCGTCGCCGTCGAGGTCTCCCACTGCGGGGATTTGCCCTAAATCCCGGTAAGCACCGCCAAATGATGCAACACCACCGTTGCCTTCGCCTTGTAGGCTGCCATCTTCACCGTTGACAATGACCCGGCCCAAGATCACCTCAACTGTGCCGTCGCCCTCAAGGTCGGCCAAGGCGATCGCATGGCCGCCGCATGGGATGTACGAGCCGGAGTAAATCCATTTCAGGCTGCCATCCGCCTCGAAGGCGCCCACATGACAGGTGATCTCATCGGCTAAAAACGTAGGTGGTTCTGGCGGGCCTATCGGATGGTCGTCAGGGTCAGGCGGTGGGTCGCCCGAGGGTGGTCCATCTGGAGGCGGCCCAACAGGGTCTGCTGCCGGTCCGCCCAGCACCACCACGATGTCCGCAAGCCCATCTTTGTCGATATCGCCGATGGCTGCTGTGCCATAGCGATACGGCCCCCAGTCCTCGCCGTCTGCCTCGAAGGCTGCGATGAGCACCTCATTGTCGTAGCCGTTGCCGCTGATGCGTCGGATGACACCAAACTTACCCTCGTCCTCACCGTCGTCATCAAAGGTTCCGATGATGTCCGGCATATCGAATTCATCGACGACGCCATCGCCGTTATCGTCGGTGAGCTGGCCCACAATGGGGGCGGTGACCATCTGGTTATAAGTGCTCAAATCATCGAAATCGCTCATGGACCACTGGGTCCAGGTCCCAAGCTCACCGGTCTCGGGGTCGGCCACGCAGGATTCATTGATCGTCACTGTGTCTGGCGTCTCGAGGTCCGGGCAGTCTTCGGGAATCGGCCCGTCGGTGTCTGGCGGGGCTGGTGGCACGCCGGTGTCTGGCGGGGGGCCTTCGTCTGGAGGCAAGCCTTCATCGGGGGGGCCGGCTTCGTCTAGGGGCGAGCCTGAGTCGGGTTTTGGGTCTGCCCCTTCGGCAGCGGTGGGTTTGACGATCGCATACTCGGAGCATCCGACTGTGGATAGCCCGAGTCCGATACAGACAGCTGCAATTTTTATTGGCTGACCCATGACCCCTCCCAGGCTCATTGTCACTGTTTTGGCCCGAAACGCCAAGTGGTAGTCGAAACTTCTCGACGGGTGTATCGTCATCAACCCAAGCACTCAAACCACGTCCGCCAGACGAGCTGCTTTGTGATGCACCGTTTGTGAGCTGTTTTGATGCCGACGGTGATGGTTTTGCTGACCCTCTCGGTCCCTTGGTTGCGTGCGCTCATGAAGCTGGCTGGGTCGACAACGACTTCGGCTGCGATGATGTTGACGCCCCTTTGGTGCTCACCGGTGAGGCAGACCGGGTGGTTGGTGCGCCTAAGTTTGCAGTCGACTGGGGTGGTTCGGGTGGGGCGGCTGTATTTTGGTGCGGTGGTGGGGGGCGTGGTCGATACATTTGCCAATGAGATGACCCGGGTGTTGCTCAGTGGCTCGATGGCCAACCCAGGTGATGGCACCGATGCGACCAGCCAAACTGGGGCGGTGTGATTGTTCCCGGATTGATCCGGTGAACCAATTGGCTGTTGGCTCTTTGATTTCGATCGGGGTAGACTCACGCACGTTCTTAGACTTTCTGACCTTGAGCGCCCTCTCGCAAGCGTAAGGGCATGGGAAGCTGGTTCAATTCCAGCGCGGCCCCCGCCACTGTGACCGGTTTTACCGGAAGCCAGGAGACCGGCTCAAAGGTCATGCACTTAAACCTCGGTGGGAGGCCTCTTGTGAGTCCTTCGTCGTCGTGGGATCGCTTGGACCAACCACCGGTTGGACCCATCGCTTGATTCTCTTCTTCGCAACTCTGATTTCACTCTCTGCTACTGCCGCGGATGATGCGGCGGATGCTGAAATTGTTATCGAAGAGTCCCGGTCAATCAAGACCGACGTCACCGAAACCAGTGCTGCGGTAACTGTGATTTATCTTGATGACAGCTTGCCCATCTCTGGAGAGCTCGCCGACGCCCTCGAGACGGCTGCTGGGGTTCGCATAAAACGGCTCGGTGGTATCGGCGCGTGGGCAAATGTGAGCATTCGCGGGTCGACCAGCCGGCAAGTAGCCGTATTTTTGGATGGAATACCCCTCAACCCAGACGGTGCCTCCACCATTAATTTGGCCGAACTACCCACCACTGCTCTTGAGCGTATCGATGTGTTTCGCAGCAACCCGCCGCCTGAGTTCGGTCAAGCACCCATGGGGGGCGTGATCAATCTGATAACGCCAGAAACCCCAGATAATTTCGGGTTTTCAGCCACAGTTGGAGACCACAACACCCACCGCGTTGGGGCAAATGGTGGTCGGTCGGTCGAGCTGAGAGGTGTCACTGTGAACACCTGGATGTCGGTAGAAACACTAGGTACAGAGGGTGATTTCGACTACTTCCACAACAAGTCCACAGTGTTCAATGTTTGGGATGATACATTTGAGACACGGCAGAATAACGACAAGAGCCAGTTCAACATGCTCGGGCGGGTGAGTGCCAGTCAAGGGAACTGGTCTACATCGTTTACTGCTGGGGTGTTGCGCCGTGCAGAGGGTGTTCCTGGTCCAGGTGCGGCCCAAAGCTTGGCCTCGCGGCTCAACACAGAACGCAATTTATTGGCAGTGGGTGGGGAGCATGCTTCCTCTTTTGGGCGGGTGCGTTTATCGGGCTGGCATATTGGCACTCACGAACTGTGGGACGACCGTGCAGGCGAGGTCGGAACCGGGTTTCAGTGGCAAGACCAAAACACAACCATGGACGGCCTGCGGGTTCATGGTGAGGCCTTCGCCGGATATGGACTCATCCCGTCGCTCACTTTGGGCATACGAAAAGACCGTCATACCGGCTTTGATCGATTGGCCGAGCACACTGACGAGGTCATGCGTCGTTTGAGTTGGTCGGCGGTGCCAGGTGTTCGCGCGAGGCTATGGGCGGAACGGCTTCAGTTGGATGCGACCGTGACGGTGCAGGGTATTCACAATCAGGCGATGAATGAGGTGCCATTTAGTGAGGTCGCAGGCACGGTCTCTCCCGACGGTGACACCTTGTATGCCCTATCTCCTCGTGGGGGCTTTGTGCTTGGGATTAGTCCCACGACCACCTTCAAGGGCAGCGTGGGCCGGTACCTTCGTCCACCGGATTTCGCCGAGCTTTTTGGCGACCGCGGGGGGGTGATCGGTAATGGTCAATTGCGCCCAGAGCGTGGACTGAACAGCGATTTAGGCTTGCGCCAGACCATCGAAGGCCCGGTAGAACTTGTGGCTGAGTTGGCCTGGTTTCGTTCAGAATCGAAAGACAAGATTGTGTTCGTTCAAAACTCCCAAAAAACGATGCGGCCGATAAACCTTTCAAAAGGCATCGTTCAGGGCATCGAGATGGCGCTCGTTTTGGATACTTTGGATGTCTTTAGCAGCAGGACGAGCTTCACCTACTCCAAGTCAAAAAACCTGTCTGGTGCATCTGCGTATACCGGTAAACAATTGCCCGGGATCCCAACCTGGGATGTGTGGCAGCAGACGGGTCTAAGGTGGAAATCAGCTGCGAGTGTGGGGCACTCTGTGAGTTTCACAGCGGGCGAGTATTGGGACAGGACCAACTGGTTTCGTGCAGCACCCCGCACCCTCCATGGCATTTTTGCCAGGGTCAGACCCATCAAGGGTGGACCGGATTTTGAGTGTGAAGTGCGAAATCTGGCCAATTCGATGGTGGAGATTGTGCCGCGAGACCCTTTAAACCCCAAGGATAAAGCCGTGATCCTTCAAGGCATCGATAATTTTCACGGCTACCCCCTCCCAGGTCGAACGGTGCTCTTTTCAGTGCGCTGGTCGGGCTAAAAATAAGCGAGATATAATGAAAATCAATACCATTTTTGTAAGCATGATTGTGTCATTTTTGGCTTCATGTGGGCCCGGAAAAGTCCAAGATACGGGCCATCAACCTGCCGCTGATGCCGACGCTGATGCCGACGCTGATGCCGACGCTGATGCCGACGCTGATGCCGACACTGATGCCGACGCTGATGCCGACGCTGATGCCGACGCCGACGCCGATGCTGATGCTGATGCTGACGCCGGTTTCACCACAATGGTCTACACATCTTCTGACTACACCGTGTACGCACTGGGCACAGTCGCATTGGACTCCCGCGATGTAAACGACGAGATTGCGGTGCTCCCAGGTGGGGGTTCATTCGTCAAAACCTTAAGCGATGGCCGGGTGTACAACCTCAACCAAATGGGCGTCGATGTGCTCCGTATTTACGACCCAGCCGAGTGGGGAAGCCCAGTCCTCGAGGTGTCACTGGGCGATGGCTCATCCAACGCGCATGATCTTGTGCTTTGCGATGGGGAGCTGTACGTGGGGAACTACGGTACCAGCACGATCACAGTTTACAACCCCGAAACTGGGGTGATCGTCGGGGGTATCGATGTATCAGAATATGCCGGGTCTGATGGTGTGAATGAGCTTGATCGTCTATTTTGTCATGGCTCAAATGTGTTCGCTGTGACACAAAACCTCGATGATTATTGGGTGAGCGATGCTGGAATGGTCATCACGGTCGATACCGCCACCAAGACGGTGATTAGGGCCGTCGATGTCACACCCAACCCTCGGGCCCACCGCCACCCCACAGATGTTGGGAAACTCTTGTTGTTTAGCGGGCATTTTAGTGGGGGAGACGGCGGTATCAGCGAGTTTGACCTGGAGACCGGAGAAGAATCCGATGTCATGGTCTACGATGCGGACTTGGGAATTACCTTCAGCGGTCTGGCCGCCACAGCCACCCACGCTGTCATCATGGGCAGCACCTTCGACTACTCGGGCACCAAGCTGATGTGCTTCGATTTATCGGACTGGTCGTACAGTGAGGGCATGTTCATACCCGGATTTACCGCAGCGATTGGCAGCGACGGCAACGGTACAGCCTGGGTTGGGGTGCCCCGAGAATGGGACGGAGTCAGTTACGGCTTTCAACGTTTCAGTATCGACGACTGTGCGGTAGACGGCGGCGTCATCCCCACCAATCTTCAGCCTTATAGTTTGACCTTTTACTAGGCATAAAATGATCGCAGCTTTGTCAGTCTTTACGGTGTTGGGCCCATTGGTCATGGGGTGCAAGCCTGTGCCCGAGGTGTCGCGGCCCTGCATGGAGATGTGCACCGAGGCCACGGGTTTGTACGGTGGATGTCTGGAGAGCTGGGGATTGGACTGGACGGCTGCGGGACATCCCGATGCTGCCTCTCATCAGGAATCTTGTGAGGTGTGGTCGTGGGAGCAGTCGCTGATATTTGGAGACACGAAAGTTGACGCCATCTGTGAGGAGCGGGGGGCATTGCTGCATGATGGGGAATGTACGGATTACACCGATATCGACTGGAGTGAAGACCTATGATTGTGCTTTTGCTCGCCATGGCCTGTTCATCGTCGGCCCCGCAAAGCCAATCACAAGGCGAGCTGGTATTTGTGCGCGGTGGCATCCTCGCTCCCCGAGATGCTGAGTCAGGCCGCGCGGTGGGTGGTGGTCGTCGATTGATAGAAGACCCTTGGACGCCAGGCGCCACCCGCACCATCTCTGGGTTGACGGCAACCGCCCCCATCCGCCCAGAATGTGTAGCGCTGTTTCATGTGCCGCTCACGGATGTGTCTCGGCTGGCTGCATCCGGTGGTGTAGCACCAAACTCGGTGGTGGCTTTCTCGCCGTCTGGAGATCGGCTCGCGGTGGGGTCAATACAAGGTGATCTGGTTGTGGTCGATGGCTGGACGGGTCAGGAACTCGCACGAAAAGTACTGCCTGAGGCCATGGTCAAGCGGATATCCTGGGCTGCCGATGGACAGACGCTGTATGTGGGGGAGCAATCGCCGGATGCAAAAATCCACGCGCTCAATCCGAGTACCCTCGAAGAGCATTGGTCTTTCCGGACCTCAGATTTCGTCGAATCCAGTCCATTGCCTGAGGGTGAAGATCGCTATGCGATATTTGAATTGCCCGGGATATACACCCTCAAGGTGCTGAATAATGGTGAGATCCTCGTGGTGGCTGTTCATGGCTGGAACCAGCCCGATGGGGGTCGAAAGAACTTGAGTCAGGTCTTTCGCCTTAGCGCAACAGGCACCATCCTCGAACGCTGGCCTGAGCGCGCTGTGAGTGCGACATTTCTTCACTCGGTCATTCACGAGACACCAACTGGTGGGACCATGGTCGTCAATGTAGGGCGGTCCGCGGATGGTCCAGCCCCAAAAGCACTGCCCAACACCGGCTTGGGTATTTTCGACCTCGACAGCTTTGAGATGACATCTGTTGCCACCATCGCCCCGCTTCAGCCGTGGTTTAAATACACCCACTTGTGGCAAGCCTTGGATATTCACCCCGAGATGGGCTTATTTGTGGGCATCGGAGATGGGCGTGCGATGCTGAAAGACGTCGCCCCGCCCCATGCCACCCGGCGCACGGTCAAAGCAGGAACGCCCATCATGGCCGGCAAAGTGCCCATCTCCGCATCGGTGGGCTTTGGTCGCTTTTCTGGGGACACCTTGATGTACACCACATCGGACACCAACATCCCTTGGGGGGCTGCGGTGCCAGAACTTCGCCCGCCCAGCCATCATCCGCGGGCCAATGGTTTGTGGGTCACCGACGCCTCGGGTGAGCCGCTATGGAGTTGGCAAAGTGACCTCCGGGTTCAAGGCCTGAGCGTGTCACCCAATGGTGCCCTGGGTGTGATTGGTGGAGGCTACCGCTCAGACAGCGGCGAGCCGTCCACATATGGTGCGGTGGTCTTTGACCTGCGCACCCCAACCGATGGTCGAAGCGGAAATGAACGCCGACTCACCACCTGCGCAACCCCACTTCCAGTGTATTTTGTTCATCAAGTCTTGGATGATGGTCGGGTGGCCGTGGTCGAATTTCCAGTGCCTGATGGCGAGGGCGGTGTGCGCGGCAGCTACCGGGCCACCGTGCTTCGGTGATGCGGAAGCTTTGGCTCATGGTTTATTGCCTGTTGCTCTGCACTGGCTGTCAGCCAAAATCTGTTGAGCAAGTCTCTGTACAGGTGACGCTTCAGTCGGTAACGGTTGGCGGTCAACAGATGTCGCGGGTCGATGTTTTGGATGGGCAGGGACAGGTGATTGAAACACGCCGTTCGGCTTTGGCGGTCGATCGGATCAAGGTGTCGGTCGGCTGGCATGATGGGGCAAGAGCAGTGCGGGTTCACCGTCAGGCTGGGGTGAGCGAGCATCGGCTAGAACAGCCCAGTGGCCGTGGTGATTTCGAGCTGCGCGTGGACGCACCGATGGGTCAGGGCCCACAGGTGTCCATCGACGGTGATGTGCGTGAGTTTTCCTTGGTTGCGGGTGCCTTCGCTCAGGTTTCCATGACGGTTTTGGTGCTCAAGCCCGGAGATTATAGCCTCCAGATCGGAGACGATATTCGGTCTTATCCGTCGGCCAAAGCAGGTGATCGGTTGGTGGCGATGGCCAAAATCAACAAGCCTTCACTCGCTGTGGTGCGTGGTCCAGAAGACTCAGATCAAGCCGCTGTGCGTGTGGTGCCAATACCGGTCGCCACCCAAGGGCTGGCGGCTCAATTAACACTGAGCAGCACCGCTTTTCCAGTTGATTTGGCCGGAAAATCTGAAATCTCGCGCCCATCAAATCGGGTGACTCTGCCCGCAGATTGGTGGAAGTATTTGCTCAAGCGAACCTCGCTCGGTACCCGGAACTGGGGGCGGTACGAGCCATGGGGCAATCAGGGTGTTCAACTCTATAATGGCGGAGACCGCCCGATTAATGTCGCCATCCGTACAGTCGTGACCACGGTGGACGGCGCACCCGAGCCGGTGTTTCGACCGCGGTTTCGGGACATCGATTCATCGACAGGTGAAACTTCAGTTCTGCTGCGGGTTCCTGCTCAGGGCAGCGCCACGGCGATTTTACCCATTTATGTCGACGATGCCTTGTTGCCAGAGGTGATGCCGGCGATGGGTTGGCTCAGACACATCGAGGTGACCCCGCTCGGCATGGATACGCCCACCATTGTCGCGGACGTTCCGCTCTTTGTATCCAAGGCAAGCTCCGCCTCGACCATGGCGCTGCTATTGTCACTTTTTGGGGCCTTTTTCGGTGCGCTCTTGTTGGCCTTCAATTGGCGCCGATGGCTCACCCAAAATCAAACCACCCAGTTGATGACAATCTCCATGATGGGGGCGATGATGTTCACGGTCGGTGCGGGGGGGCAGCTTCTCGGCATGGGGGTAGCCGCCTTGCTTGGACCATTCTCGACCTTGCTAACTGGCCTTGTGGACGATGCTTTTCGCACCGCACTGATGATGACCCTGCTCATGTTGGTGCCGCGTCCAGGAACGGCCACATTAGCGGCCTTGGTAGAGGCGTTGTTGGGTGTTTTGGCCCTCGGTACTTTTGGGCCTATCCAGTTGTTAATGCTTGGGAATCGAATATTGTGGACCGAGGTGTTTTTGTGGGTCACCGGTGTGACGCGTTCAAGCACTTGGGCAGATGAGTCGCCGGCGTTGATTTGGATCAGGGTATCGATGGGCTTGGGGCTTGCCGGGCTTGTCAACGGGGGACTAGGCCTTGTTTTGGCCTCGGTGCTGTATCGGTTTTATTATGCCGATTGGTATGTCTGGATGATTCTCGTAGGCCCGAGCTTTGGTTATGTTTTGGTGGGGTGCGCCATCGCTTTGCCCTTCGCTCGCTCCCTGCGGGCGGTGTCCTCATGAGCCTGGTTTGTCGCAATTTATGCTACAGCTACCCCATGGCTGACAGGCCGGCAGTCGATGATGTCACCATTGGCTTTAAGCCCGGTGAGTTGGTGTTGTTGACCGGCCCTACCGGTTGCGGAAAGTCCACGCTTTTACGTCTGTTGGCGGGCCTTTTGAGAGATGACGGCGGTGGGACCGTGTCAGGCGAGGTGTGTCTTGATGGCGCGGATGTAAGTTCGATGCTGCCATCGACGCGGGTGAAAAAGCTCGGCTTTGTGTCTCAGGTTCCAGGGGACCAACTGGTGGCCGGTACCATCGCCGACGAGGTGGCTTTTGGCCTTGAGTCTGCCGGCTTTGCAATAGAAGAGATCGACGCCAGAGTATTGGTGGCCTTAAACGCGGTCGGCTTGGATCTTGCCCAAAACCACCCCTGTCTTGCTTTGTCTGGTGGGCAAATGCAGCGTTTGGTGCTTGCCGCAGCCATTGGTGGTTCACCGGGTGTGCTCTTGTTGGATGAACCTTTGGCGCAGCTTGACGGTGAAGGTGCCATCCAACTTTTAGATGCCCTGGCTCAGATTGCGGCCCGCGGTGTGGCGGTGGTGATGGTCGAGCATCGTGTGCATTTGCTTCGGGAGTGGGCCCAGAGAATTCTGGTGATGGATGGTGGAAAAATCATTGGTAGTGGCGCCGACGCCCTGGCGCGCTTGGGTTTGGGGGAGCCTTTGAAAAGGCCCACCAAGCCTGACGCGCTCGGACGGTGTTTGCTCAAAGGCAGCGGTCTTAGCCATCGGTACGAGGGCAATCGGATCATGGCCTTAGATGGTGTGGACTTTGAGCTGTTTGCAGGAGAGCGGGTGGCGATCATGGGCCCAAATGGCAGCGGAAAGTCCACCTTGCTCAAGGTTTTATCAGGTGATTTCAAGGCCAAGATGGTCACGGGAGACTGCACAGTCATCGATGTGCCTCAAGACCCTGATTTGGCACTGTTTTGCACCACCGTACGCGATGAGCTTTCCTATGCGGCGGTCGAGGCCCGGTGGTCCCACGCCGCCTGCGAAGAGCGTGTAAATGAGGTGGCTGTGGCGCTCAATCTCACGGCCTTTTTGGATTGCAACCCTCAAGGACTCTCTCGGGGGCAACGGCTCCGGGTGCTGTGGGGGCCGCGATGGTCGCGAAGGC
>OBJC01000033.1_pt1 | contig 28414 bp, 18 predicted proteins | sample 1481521 | NCBI WGS metagenome assembly OBJC01 (sample SAMEA2341961, study PRJEB22496) | metagenome | biome: marine; feature: hydrothermal vent; material: water | place: Pacific Ocean | collected 2011/2012 | reverse complement strand
AAGTCGACCCTGGAAAAATGGCCGCGCTCACAACACTCGGGCAAATCGTCACCTATATGCAGGACCTCATGGGCGACCAGCCTGCACCCGCACCAGCCGCCACCATGCCCGCTCCACCCGTCGCTGTGGCTGCACCCGCCGTCGATCTTCACGCACTGATGCTCGACGTCGTCGCCCAAAAAACCGGCTACCCCGCTGAAATGCTCTCACTCGATATGAACCTCGAAGGCGACCTCGGCATCGACTCCATCAAACGCGTCGAAATCCTCGCTGCCGTCCAAGAACAAGCCCCCGGACTCCCTGAAGTCGACCCTGGAAAAATGGCCGCGCTCACAACACTCGGGCAAATCGTCACCTACATGCAGGACCTCATGGGCGGCCAGCCTGCGACCACGCCACCGGCATCCATCGCCGCCGACATCGCCTCAACTCCACCGGAAAATATGGGCCGATACGCATTGGTCGTCGAGCCAAAAGCCGCCATCGGCCTCGCGCAACCCGGCCTCTTGGGTGAGGGCACCGTGTACATCACCCGGGCAGACACCGGTCTCGCAGACGCCCTCGCGACCACCCTCACCCAACGCGGCGTCAACGCCGCAGCGGTCGACACCGTCCCCGCAGACGCCAAGGCCGTGGTCTTTTTAGGCGGCATGCGCGATGTCGCCGATGTTGATGCAGCCATCGCCGTCCAACGGGAAGTCTTCGGCCTCGCCCGAAGCCTCGCACCCGAGCTATCCGAAAATGGCGGCCTATTCGTCACCGTTTCCGACACCGGCGGCGCTTTTGGTACCACAGCCTTCGCAGCCCATCGGGCCTATCTGGCCGGCACCACCGCTTTGGTGAAGACTGCGGCCCAAGAATGGACTCGCGCGTCGCTCAAGGCCATCGACCTCGAAACTGGGGACCGACCCCTCGACACCCTCGCGACCGCCATCGCCGATGAGCTCTTGCTCGGCGGGGGCGACATCGAGGTCGGCTTAAAGGCCGACGGCACTCGACTTAGCGCCCGCTCAGTCAAGGTCGACGTGGCACCCACCGCTGACAAACTCACCAAAACCGATGTGGTCGTCGTCTCTGGCGGCGGTCGGGGCGTCACCGCAGCCTGTGTCATCGCGCTCGCTGCCGACACCCAAGCTCAATTTTTGCTCTTGGGCCGCTCAGCACTCCTCGATGACCCCGCCGACTTGCACACCGCCACCACAGACGCCGCACTCAAACGCGCATTGCTGGATAAAGCCAAGGCCGCCGGTCAAAAGGTCTCACCCGCAGCGCTTGGCGCTCAAGTGAAGGCCCTCTTGGCCAGCCGTGAGGTTCGGAGCACCTTGGCCGCCATCGAAGCCACCGGCGCCAAGGCCCGTTACCGCTCTGCATCGGTCACCGACCCCGCCGCCATCGAGAAGGTGTTCGCTGAAGTCCGAAACGATTGGGGGCCCATCACCGCCCTCATTCATGGCGCAGGCGTCATCGCCGATCGAAAAATCGCTGAGCAAACCGACGAACAGTTCGACTTGGTCTTCAACACCAAAATTGAAGGGCTTCGCGTGCTGCTCGGCGCCCTCACCGCAGACCCACTCAAGGTGATCGCCAACTTCTCATCGGTATCTGCCCGATGCGGGAACAACGGACAATCCACCTACGCAATGGCCAACGAGATCCTCAACAAAGTGGCCTGGGCCGAGTCCCGTGCGCGGGATGGCGTCTTGGTAAAGTCATTGGGCTGGGGCCCGTGGGAGGGTGGCATGGTCAACCCTCAACTGCGGGCTCACTTTAAAAAGCTCGGCGTCCCCATGATTCCCCTCAATGTGGGAGCCAAAATGTTGGTGGACGAGCTCAGCGGCGCACAAGCTGCTCAAGTCGAAGTCGTCCTCGGCGGAGAACCCCGACCCGAAGCCCTCCTGGTGGTCGGCTCAGAGTCTCGCACGCTCATGATGGAGGTTCAACTCAGTCAAGAGACACATTCCTACCTCTCTGGCCACGCGATAAACGGTCAAGTCGTGGTCCCTGTGGTGCTCGCAGCCGAATGGTTCAGCCGCATGGCACATGCATTTAGGCCTGACCTTCACCTTCAGGCCATCAAGAACCTGAAAGTGCTCACAGGCATAAAGCTCCAAGACTTCACCGGTGGCGGGGATCGCCTTGTGCTCAGCTGCACCCAACTCAGCAACGGTCATGGCGTACTGCTGGCCCTCGAGCTCAAAAGCCCGACCGGCACCATCCATTACCGGGCCCAAGCCCAGATGGTCACCGAAGCAAACCCAGTGTCTCAGAACGCTGCACCCAAGCTCGCGTTGAACGATTGGGGCGGCGCACCCATCTACGGTGATGTTCTGTTTCACGAAGACCAATTTCAGGTCATTGAGAGCCTGAGTGGCATCGGCGAGAAGGGCATCTCAGGCACCTTGAACGGGGTCGAAAATGCCGAGTGGCGCTGGGAGAACTGGAGCACCGATGTCGCAGCGATGGACGGGGGCCTGCAACTCATTTTGCTGTGGGCACGTTCAGCGATGGGCGGACCCGTCTTGCCCATGAGCATCGGTGAGCTTCGGATGAACACCACCATGCCACCAAAGGGCAAAATCAAATGCGTGGCCAGCTGCCGCGGCACCTCCAAAACGCGCGGTGTGGCCGACCTGGTCTTTCATTCTGAATCTGGAGAACTGTTCGCGGAGATCAAGGCGGTGGAGGTCATCCTTCGCCCCGACACACCCAAGGCTTAAATCCCATGGAATTTTCACCGATCGCCATTGTCGGCAGGGCTTGCGTCTTGCCCGGGGCCCTCTCTCCAGAGGCGTTGTGGACCCTCGTCTCCGAAAGCCAAGACCACGTACGCTCCGCACCGGAAGGCCGCTGGCGTACCACCGATCGCAGCTGTGGCCCCAACGACGACCCCGCCGACCGCGCATGGTCCAATAAAGGCGGCTACGTCAGCGACTTCTCAAGCGTTTGGGACCCGACCGGTTTCGCGATCGACCCACAAGACCTGACCGGGCTCGACCCACTTTTCGGATGGGCGCTTCATTGTGCCCGCGAGGCCCTCGCCGACGCTGGAGACAACCGCAGGGGTGCTGTGTCTCGCCCACGGGTGAGCGCAGTCTTTGGTAATCTCGGCTTTCCTTCCGGTGAAATGACCCGCTATGCCGAGGCCATTTGGCATAAAGATACCACCCCACCACCAGCGCTCAATCGTTTTATGTCCAGCGGTGCGGCCAAACTCCTCGAGCGTGCGCTTGGTTTAACAGCCGGTGCGATGTGCCTCGATACCGCCTGTGCAAGCTCTTTATACGCCATCAAACTGGCCATCGATCAGCTCCATGACGGCGTGGTGGACTTGGCCCTCGCGGGTGCGGTCAACGGGGCAGACGACCTCTTTATCCACGTGGGTTTCACCGCCTTAAAAGCCATGAGCAAAAGTGGTCAAAGCCGGCCGTTTCACGCCCAAGCAGACGGACTGGTTCCGGCCGAAGGTGCGGGCATGGTCGCCCTGAAACGCCTGGAAGATGCGCGCCGAGACGGCAACACAATATATGGGATTATTCGTGGTATAGGACTGTCAAATGATGGCCGCGGAAGAGGGTTTCTGGCACCATCGAGCCAAGGTCAGGTACGCGCGATTAAAGCGGCGTATACCGGTGCGAACCTGTCTCCGTCCGCAGTGTCATTGCTCGAATGCCACGCCACGGGCACCACCGTGGGAGACGCGACCGAAATCGCCAGTACCGGCGAGGTTTATGCAGCTTGTTCTGATGTTGCGATCGGCTCACTAAAGTCGAATATGGGCCACCTGATCACCACCGCAGGTGTCGCCGGACTGATCAAGGTGCTCGAGGCCATCCGCCACCAGACCCGTCCACCCACCCTGCACACCGACGCACTCAACCCTGCCCTCAAAAACAGCCCATTTCGTGTCCTCACAGATGCAGAAGCCTGGGAGAGCGAAGGCCCTCGCGTCGCGGCGGTGAGTGCTTTCGGTTTTGGGGGCAATAACGCCCACTTGATCGTGAGTGAAAACGACCCAGATCTGAAGGTCGAAAGCCCCACACCGACCTCACTTATGCCCTTGGCCGTGATCGGTTTGGGTACCGTGATCGGTCCAGCATCCAACCGGGCCGAGGTGGCGAAGGCCCTGTTTTCGGCCACCAGTCTCGCCGAGCCCATGGCCGAGCTTGAATTGGGCCTGACAGGACTTCGGTTTCCCCCAACAGACCTCAGCCAAAGCCTGGGTCAGCAGGTCAGCTTGCTGAAAGCAGCCACAGAGGCCATGGCGGGTGTGGCCAAACTAAATGGTGAGCGCACCGGCGTTTTTGTGGCCATGGAGCCGGATGTTGAGGTCTGCCGCTTTGGGCTTCGCTGGCGACTCTCCCAACGCCTAAAAGATGCCAACTGCAACGGGGCCGCTCACGCCGACTGGCTCACTGACACCGCCGATAAAATTATCCCCACCCTCCGTTCGGCAGGGGTCGTGGGCAATATGCCTAATATTCCCGCCAATCGCCTCAATAGCCAGTTTGACTTGGGCGGAGCGAGCATCTCAATCTCAGCCGGCGAACGATCTGGGCTTCGCACCTTCGCCCAAGCACACCGGGCCTTGAGCACCGGTGAGCTGGATTGCGCCCTCGTCGGCGCGGTAGACCTTTGCTGGCAGTCGGTTCACCAAGAGGCCCTCACAGCCATCGAGGGCAAAGAAAGCCGTCCGGGTGATGCTGCTGTGGTCTTGGTGCTAAAACCCCTTGATGCTGCCGAAGAAGCTGGTGACACCATTTTGGCCGTCGTTAGCAACCATACAGATACCCAAAACTGTGTACCAAACCTAGACCAGCAAATGGGTAGAAACTGGGCTGGTGGCGAGCTGCGTGATCTGGCCGCACACATCCTGACTGCCAATCAAGGCTGCCACATCGATGGTCGCCCCTACCTGGCCCCAACCCCCACGCCCTTCACCATCGGCAAGCTCGACCCGCTCTTCGTGAGCCCGAGGCTTCATCCGACCCCGGGCCTCGATACCACCCACATCTACCGCTTTGCAGCCGACACACCCGCAGCCTTGCTACAAGCGCTCAGTTGTGGCGATACATCCTGCGACGGGCCAGTTCGCCTGGCGATCGTTGCCCCAGACACAGAGACTTTCAACGTCCGGGCCGAAGCCGCCCATCGCCATATCGCCACAGGGACACCGCCGGGGCCTGGCGTTTTTTACCAAGCAACGCCAATGCCCGGCAAACGTGCGAGCGTCTTTTCGGGCGCAGGATCGGCCTATGCCGAGATGGGTCGCCCCCTCCTGCAGGCTTTCCCAAGTTTGGGTACATCCCTTTTCGAGGCGCACCCCAAGGCGGCTATTGCCCTCTCCACCCCGTGGCCAGCAGACGGCAACGTCGCGCCACTATTGAGACTGTGGTCTGCATCGGCCCTTTGCCAGGTCCACGCAGAATTTAGTCGAGACTGGTTGAACTTCAAGCCGGATGCAGTGATTGGATATTCATCCGGCGAAAGCAATTCGCTGTTTTCCACCGGCATTTGGACAGACTTGAGCGCCATGATTTCAGATGCCCGCGGCGGCATGCTGTTCACCGAGGAAATCGGCGGCAAAATGGGTGCAGTCGCGCGAGAGTGGGGGGTCGATGTCGACTGGCAGACCTGGACCATTCTGGCGCCCGTCACCGAGGTCAGCACCCTGGTTGCAGCCGAACCACACCTGGAGCTATCCGTAATTCATTCAGATGCGGACTGTATTATTGCCGGACAGGCTGATGCAGCGGAAAGGGTGTGCGCCATCATTGGGAAACACCGATGTCTCCGCTTACATTATGACTTGGCTGTGCACGTGCCGGCCCTCAACCGGGTATCTGAACCTTGGTTGGACCTCCACCGGCGGACCGTCACTGAGGTTCCAGATATCACCGTATATTCGGGTGGTTATGGTGCTGCATACACCCCCTCGAAAGAGGCCTGTGCAGCGGCCATCTTGGCTCAGGCAAACAAAACCCTCGACTTCCGAAAAGTCATCGAGGCCGCCTATGCCGACGGGGTTCGGATTTTTCTTGAGCACGGACCACAGGCCAGCTGCAGCCGATGGATTCGCGACATTTTAGGTGATCGCGAGGCCTTGGTTGTCGCACTGGACAGAAAGGGTGGCGGTCTGGCCCCCAGTCTTGAGGCTGCTGCGGCCTTATGGGCGGCCAGTGTCGAGATCGGGCTTGAAAAGCTGACAAAGCAATGCACCGTAGCCCCCACTGGCCCAAGTTTGATGTTTAAAGTCCATCCCGACGCGATTGAAATTCCGCCCTTTCCAACGGAAATATCCACCATGCAAACCATGTCACCCGCGCCCACCTTGGCCTCCATTTCAGGCCATGCATCGACCCCACTTGATACCGTGCCCACGCCACCCCCAGGGCTGAGCCCCACACTCACACCCAGCCAAGTGCAACCACCCGCCCAGACCCCCATGACCGCCGGCGGTTTAAACCCCATCGCCAGCCCCGATCCTGTGATCGCCGCCCTGCGCGCTCAAATCGTGGCCATGGGCCAGTCCGAGCAAGACCACATCGCCGCAGCAACTATTTTACACCAGCGATTCTTGGCGATGACCGCTCAAGCCATCGCTTTATTCGACGCCACCGCTTTGCCTCAGCCGCCACAACCCGTCACAGTTGTCGCACCCGTCGCACCCGTCGCACCCGTCGCACGTGTCTCAACACCAAAAGCGACACCGATCTTGCCCACAGCAGTCACCTCCCAAGCGCCAACGCCACCAGCTCCTGCGCAACAGCCAACCCTAAAACCCCGAGCGCTTACGGCCAGTCCGGCCCCGTCGACAGGACCGGCAACGCCAACGGGGCCGACCTTCGATCGCGAACAGCTCAAGATCCACTCCTCTGGGAAAATCTCAGAAATATTTGGTCCACGCTTTGAGGCCCAAGACGGCTTTCACCGTCAGGTCCGCATGCCGGAGGGCTTGTTGCTACTGGCCGATCGTATCACCGGTTTGGACGCAGAACTTGGCACGATGGGCAAGGGCACAATCTGGAGCGAGACCGATGTGACCGACGATGCCTGGTATCTCCATCAAGGCCATATACCAGCGGGTGTCATGATCGAGGCGGGCCAGGCGGACCTCATGCTGATCTCATATCTGGGTGTCGATTTTAGCAACCAAAATGACCGGGTATATCGACTTCTTGGATGCGAACTCACCTACCATGGTGGCCTACCCAAAGTAGATGACACCCTCTGCTACGACATCCATATGGACGGCCACGCCACCCAGGGTGATGTCCGCTTGATGTTCTTTCACTATGACTGCCGGGTCGATGGCGATGTGCGCTTATCTGTTACCAAGGGCCAGGCCGGATTCTTCACTGATGCCGAACTCGCAGACTCCGATGGCTGTCTGTGGACCCCCGAAGACCAAGACCTGGCCCCCAATCCGCGCATCGACCCGCCAGCGATTGCATGCAGCCACAGCGATTTTTCCGCAGAGCAGATTCAAGCATTCGCCGACGGTCGTCCATACGAATGCTTTGGCGTTGGTTTCGAGCGAACCCTACCCCACACCCGCACCCCAAGAATCCAAGACGGGCGGATGACCTTTTTGGGTCCGATCACCGAGTTTAGCACCACCGGTGGGCCATGGGGCCGTGGCTATATGAAGTCCACCATCGACATCGATCCCAAAACCTGGTTCTTCGATGGTCACTTCAAAAACGACCCCTGCATGCCTGGCACCTTAATGTTTGAAGGCTGCTTGCAACTGATGGCCTTTTACCTCTCAGCCATGGGCTACACCAGCCGCCGAGACGGGTGGCGCTTTGAGCCCGTTAGCGGCATGCCCTTCCCCTTAAGTTGCCGCGGCCAGGTCACGCCCAAATCCAAGGTGCTTAGCTACGAGCTCTTTGTTGAGGAGGTTCACGACGGCCCCATCCCCACCCTGTACGCCGACTTGCTTTGCACCGTCGACGGATTGAAGGCATTCCACGCCCGCCGGGTCGCACTCCAGCTTGTTCCCGGCTGGCCACTCGACGAAGGCAGCCCCTTATTAGCGGACTACGTCGAGCCCAAACCTGTCGCAAAGGCCGGCGAGTTTCCCTTTGACTTTCGCTCTTTGGTGGCCTGCGCCAATGGCCGGCCCTCAGAGGCTTTTGGGCCGATTTACGACCGTTTTGATGCCCCAGGTCGGGTCGCTCGACTGCCCAACCCACCCTATTTGTTCATGTCCAGAATCACCGAAACAAACGGTGATATCGGCACAATGGATGAAGGCATGTCCGTAGAGGTCGAGTACGACATCCCTGAAGATGCTTGGTATTTTGATGAAAATGGCTGCCGCGCCATGCCATTCGCTGTGCTTCTAGAAGCCGCTTTACAGCCTTGTGGCTGGCTCGCCTCGTATCTGGGCTGTGCCCTGACCACCGACACGGAGCTGTGCTTTAGAAACCTCGACGGAAAGGGGACACTTCACGTGGATATACTTCCTGACGCCGGAACCTTGGTGACACGGGTAAAGTCCACAGGAATCTCCTCGGTGGCGTCGATGATTATCGTCAACTTTGAGGTGGAGTGCACCATCGATAAGACCGTGGTCTACACCCTAGAGACGGTCTTCGGCTTCTTTCCCCAGGCCGCCCTCGAAAACCAGGTGGGACTGCCGACAACAGATCTGCAGCGCGCCATCCTGACAGCACCCGCAAATCGAACGGTGGACTTCACTCTGCCCACCACCACAGCTCAAGCGGCGCCCAAACTCGCGGAGCCCATGTTGTTGATGATCGATCGGGTCAGCCACTTCGACCCCACCGGCGGCCCTGCAGGGTTGGGTGCAGCCAGAGCCGAAAAAGACGTCAACCCAGGGGAGTGGTTTTTCAAAGCACATTTCTTCCAAGACCCCGTTCAGCCCGGCTCTTTGGGTATCGAAGCCATGATACAGCTCCTGCAATGGACCATGCGTGAGATGAATCTTGCCGATGGCATTGACAACCCTCGATTCGAAACCTTGGGCCTCGGCGAGCAGATGCTGTGGAAATACCGTGGGCAGGTGATTCCAGAGAATAAACTCATTCAGTCTACAATCGAAATAACAGAGATTCGAAGGGAAGAAAATACAGTTATCGTTATATGCGACGCCTCACTTTGGGTCGACGCCAAGCGGATTTACGAGGCCGAAGGTTTGGGCATGCGGATCGTTTCGGGTGGCACCCCGGACACACCCAGCTTCACCCTCGATCCCGAGACGGACACCTGGCTGAAAGACCATTGCCCCACATGGACGCTTCCAGCCTTACCCATGATGTCGATGGTCGACGCCCTCGCCGCCGGTGCTTGTACCGCAAACCCAGTGACCAGCCTTAAAGATGTGCGCATCAAAGGCTGGCTTGGCTTTGATACGCCCCAGACGCTCAAGACCAGACGGGATGGTCAAAATGTGCGTCTGCTGCGTGTGGACGAGGAGGGTAACGAGACGGAGGTGGCCACAGCAAAAGTGTTTACAGGCGCCTACACCACCCGACCACCCGCCATGGCCGCGCTCCACGGAGAGGCCCTGGCCCTGCCCTATGAAAGCGGAGCGCTCTTTCACGGCGAGGCATTCCAAATCCTAGAGTCCCTGGTTCGCACGGCTGAGGGTGCATCATCTGTGTTGCGCGCCAACAGCGGCGTACCTGTCGGGCGGGTCAACCCCGGGCTTTTGGATGGTGCCACCCACGGTATCCCCCACGACCAACTGCACATCTGGCACCCCGAACTCTCGAAGGACCAAGTGGCCTACCCAGCCCTGATTCCGGAGATAAACTTTTATGGTCCCACCCCGACCACAGGAAGCCTTCGATGTGAAGTCCGTCCCGACGGATTTTTGGGCAGCCCTGACTATCCAGCCGCGCAGATACAGCTGATAGGCGACCAAGGCGTGTGGTGTAGTTTTCGCTTGGTCGAAGCCTGCTTCGATAAAGGTGCGATCGGTTCGGCCCCAGCTTTGGAAAGACGTGCATTTTTACGAGATGGTGCCCATGTTGACGGTCTGCGCACCAGCACCCAGTCCGATGGGCTCACACGCTTGACCGAAGATGATGTGGCCGCCATCGACTGGCTTCCTGGTACCGTAAAATCGGTCTATGGCAGCAGAGAGATAGCCGAGATCGGCAAGCGAGAACATGTCGGCGCCGCTCTGGGCGTGCATCCAGGTCTCGTACCTAGCGGTCTGCCATTACACCGCTTTGATCTCACCGTATCTGGAGACGAACAAGCCGTCACAGTGACCGGCGATGGTCGGGGCACGATGGACATCAGTGAGGTGAGCCGATTTTGGTCAGGCTGGTTTGACCGAAAGCCCTGGATAGTCGAAGATATTTATTACGGCCTAATAGAGCGCTTCGTCGGCAAAGTCGTCCTCAATGATCCCGATGGTTTTGCCGCAGTGAAGGGTAAAAGTCTGATTTATTTGGGCAACCACCAAGTGGGCGTAGAGTCGTTGATATTCTCCATCATCGCCTCGGGCCTCGGACAAGTGCCCACGGTAACCTTGGCCAAGGCCGAACATCGCCACACTTGGCTTGGAAAGCTGATCGAACATTGCTTTGCCTACCCAGGCGTGGCCGACCCCAAAGTCATCGCATTCTTTGACCGCGAAGACAAGGGCTCATTGCCCGCGATACTCGCAGAGCTCGCCCAGGAGATGACCGGACCCGGACGCTCGGTGATGGTTCATATCGAGGGTACCCGGAGCTTGGACTGCACCACACCGGTACAGAAAATGAGCGGTGCTTTTCTGGACATGGCCATGAGCGTGTCCGCACCCGTGGTACCGGTTCGTTTTGTGGGTGCACTGCCGCGAGAGACGATGGACTCACGCATAGAGTTCCCCGTCGGAATGGGTCGCCAAGACATTTACATCGGCAGCCCGATTTATCCCGAGGAGCTCAGCAGCCTCCACTATGGCGCACGGAAGGCCAAGGTCATCGCAGCCATCAACGCTCTGGGCCCAAAGCACACAGCCGAAAATGCAAACCCGCCCGACCCAGCTTTCGCCGAGTCAGTCGCGTCTTGGCAAGCTCGCTACGGTGTCAGCGAAGAGCATGCGGTGCTTGGCTGTGTGTTGTCCGAACGTGCACAACCCGTAGACGAGACCCGAAATTGGCTGAAAGCAGACACCATCGCTGCCTTGGGCAACGGTGAGGTCGCGACCTGGCTAGCAGAACTCTCCACCCGGATCAAAGGTCTATAAAAACCTCGCCGCTGCCTGCGCGTACTGCGGTCCAAGCCACAGTGAGCGCGCCCTCGCCTCTTAAGACCCATCGCGCCCTCGCCCGTGGCCCTCGGGCGCCCAGGCTCGGATAAATACCATGCCGAGCACCGCCCACCTGCTGGCTTCCCCACCCATCTAAGTGGCCGACAGTCTGGGTGGGCTGACCATCGACAAGGGCGATGGTATCCGGCAAAATAAGATCCAACCGAATGGGAGCGACCAGCTCTTTTTCTTCCGCATAGCTTGAGCCTGCGGTGGGCAAAAAGCCAAGGTTTTCGACGATTGCATCGACAAGGGTGAGATCGCCGTCTTGGGTGGCGACCAAGCGCACCCGAAGCAGAGGTGTCGCCGCCAGCATCCGGTTTGCGACCACTGCCCCTCGGGCCACTTCGGCAGGTAAAAGTGCTTCTGGTGGGTTGCGAATGGTCCGCATATAATCGATGCCTCCAACCTCGACGATACCGAGTTGAGGGTGCTCAAAGGGTGCCCACGCAGATACCAACGCCGGGTCTTTGGCAAAAGCCTGGACCAGGGCACGGATGATCTTTGGGTCGGGCTTGCGGAAAAACTCCGCTGGATTTTCAATCTCTACACCAGCGAAAGCATAGGGATTCCACAACTCCAAGGTGTAGCCAGGGATGCCGAATGTTGTCGACAGCGTGTCGCTCCACACGCCGACTATCACAGTCTCCGGGTCATAAACAAAGTCTGGATTGGTCTTGATGACCCGGTAGCCAGTGCCGTCGACTGCAGCGGTGGCCAGGCTTTCAAACAACGCGATATCTGAGGTCCCGATTGGACTTGGGTCTCGATAGGGCTGGGTCAAAATGCAACCGGTGTAGGTGTGGTTGCTTACCGCCACAGCAATATTGCTCCGCGCGGCGACCGCATCGACCGCCGCACGACTCTCAGGCTCGCTCAATGGAAAGCTACCGCCATCCATTCCGAACATGCGAAAGGGTTCCCAATGGCCTGGAAAGTTGCGGTTTAAATCCATCCCAAACTCACGGGGTGCATCGGCCCAAGCAACCCCATCCCAATGAATAAAACTCCCTTCAGAGCAAAAGAAATATGCGTCTTTAGGGTCGTCATCCAAAGTGCGATGCCGCATCAAAAGCGGAGTGTGCTCATCGACAACCCATGGCCCAGCCTCGTGTTTCCACCGCATCCAACGGACGCTCCCATCCCCGGTCAAATCGCTCGGCTTCAACCCGATTGGATGTGTGCCCGTCAAGGGTGGACGCAGACTTGAGCGTAAAAATGGCGCGCCCTCAAACATCGCCTGATAGCCATCAGGGCTGATGCAAGGCAACACAAAGGCCGTCTTGGACCGAAACTGTGTGCGGGTGGCCTCATCCCCACCCGCGAGGCGCTCTGCCCACTGAGACAGGGTGTGAAGGGTCGCCATCACACCTGTCCATTCCGAGGCATGTGTGCCCCCATCGAGCCAAAAGCCGGGCTTGGTCAGCAGGTCTGAAGACTGCTCCCCAACGCTGACCAAAAATATACTCCGCCCCTCACGACTGCGGCCGATTTCCTCCATTTTAAACCATTCAGGGTGGGCCACAACCAGCGCCAAGCACCATGCCTCGATCTCTGGAAAACCAAGGTACTCCTTCCCATTATATGCGGTCCAACCCATTTCTCTCTCCTCAGTAAAGCGTGCACGAGTACGCCAGTCTGGGTACATCTAAGGTGAGCCAAGCCATGATGACACCCTTTGTTCCAAGCCCAATCGCCGCCGCCTCCCGCCAGCATGCGCGTGATGCCTTCGTGGCATTGGTCAACGCTCACGGTGAGCAACTACCCTTGGGGCAGGCCGCCGCGTGGATGTGTGCCGAAGAACGGGCCCTCGCCACCATCGCCCCCATGCTCGAAGCCCTGAGCGCCCTCACAAGCGGCCTCTTCATCCCCGACCACGCCTCGACCATTGAGGGCGTCGCGCGCTTAAACCACAGGCTATTCACCGAGCTTGGCTTTCAGGGCGACCTAGATGACTTTGACCACCCAGACAACTCCTTACTCGACACCGTGCTGTCCCGCCGAAAAGGCCTGCCGATCCTGTTGAGCTTGGTCCTGCTCGAAAGTGCATCGGCAAGCCAAATCCCAATGAACGGCATCGGATTCCCGACCCACTTCTTGGTCGCACCGCCCACCGCCACACCACAGTTTTTCATCGACCCCTTCAACGGGGGCAGAATCCTGAGGCGCGGCCAACTCCACGCTTGGTTTCAACGTATCTCCACCCGCTCAAACAACCGCATGCCACCCTTTAGTTGGTGGCTCCAACCCATCAGCAACCGAAAAATTTTAATGCGGATGAACAATAATTTGAAGGGCTCATATCTGCGCCGAAACGACCTTGACGGTGCGCTGCGGTGCGTCGAACGCCTCTTGGTTCTTTCTCCAGACGCCATCGAGGCCCGCCGAGATCGCGGGTTGTTGCGCTTCGAACTGGGTCAAGAAGAAGAAGGTGCGAAGGATCTGGATGCATATCTGGCCGCACGGCACTGCGACGGCCTCCAGCTGGATTGACAGCCTTCGCCAGTCCACCCACAGTGGGCTGATCCAAGGAACAAATTAAGGTGGCCCAATCATCCGACACATCTGCACGCGCGGTGTTCTCTCTGGCTTGGCCAGTGATGATCTCGATGCTCTCCTACACCGCCATGGGTTTGGTCGACACACTCTTCGTTGCACGGTTGGGCACCACCGCCCTCGCTGCGGTCGGCTTGGCCGCCATCGTGGTGATCTTCACTCAAAGCTTCGGTAGAGGGCTGCTCGGTGGTGTTCGGGTCTTGGTCTCCCAAGCTACGGGCGCCAACGACCCCCATACCGCCGCAACCATCGCATGGCAGGGCTTTTGGATAGCCTTGCCCCTGGGTGTGGCCATATCCGCGCTCAGCTTGGCCCCAGACTCCCTGTTTTTATGGCTAAGCGGCGACCCTGATGTCGCGATGACAGCCCAAGAATTCTTCACCATCCGTGTCCTGGGTGCCCCTTTCGTCTTTATAAATATCACCATTTCAGGGTGGTTTCAGGGCCGTGGCGACACAAAAACGCCAATGCGATCGACATTATTGGGTAATGCCATCAATATTGTGCTGGACCCCATCCTTATCTTTGGGCTCTTTGGTCTCCCAAAAATGGGCGTTTCCGGCGCAGCACTCGCCACCATCATTTCCATCTTCATCTCCATGGCGTACCTGCTCAAGGCCGCCGCACCAATGTTCAAGGCCATAAACCCAAGCCCCCACCTGCACACACTCAAGGCCGTGGTGGATATGGGCTTGCCCATCGGCATTCGATACGCCCTCGACATGGGCTCATTTGTGGTGTTTTCAGCCATGATCGCCAAGGCGGGTGCCACCCAACTCGCCGCCCACAACATCGTGGTTCAAATAATCTCGGTCAGCTTTTTACCCGGCCACGCTATCGGTGAGTCGGCTGGGGTGTTGGTCGGTCAATTTGTCGGCTCAAAGCGTCCATGGCTCTGCCGACCGGTGATCACCTCATCGATAAAGCTCGCCATCGGCTCGATGTGCGCCTGGGGCCTCATCTTTATGGCGATACCAGACCTGCTGGTCGCCCCTTTTGGGCCAGAGCCTGCGGTGTTGGCCATCGCCGTTAAAATCCTATTGGTGGCGGCCGGGTTTCAGATTTTTGACGCGATTGTGATGGCCATAAGCGGTGGAATCAACGGTGCTGGCGACACCAAATGGGTCATGAAAGCCTCGCTCCTCGGGGCGTGGCTGATCAAGGTACCCGCTGGATATTTCGCTGTGTTTATTCTCGACTTGGGTGCGGTTGGAGCGTGGTTAGGATTTGGTGTAGAACTGATCTTGCTCTCCGGCTTTTATCTGTACCGACTCAAAGGCGATGACTGGCTGAAAGGCGCAAGCGAACCGCCGCCGGGATAAGCGTCGGGGGTAGGAGCGAAGATGTCAAACGACGACCGCTGGACCGAAGTCATCGACCAGGTCTTAGAAGCCTTGGACGAAGCCCATGTGAACGACCCTTCCGCTCGGGATGCCCTGGCCGAAGGGGTCCGCCAGGCCCTCGCCTCTCTCGAGACGGGTATTGGCTTGGATGTGCAGATTCTGGGTGAGGGCTTTCCAACCGCCGATGCCGAGGCTGTCCCTGTTGAAGTGGTAGACGGCGGCAGGGCTCAAGACCAACCCCGCTCAGAGGGCGAAGCCCCCGATCTCCGCATCGCAGACATCACAGATAACCAAGACGCAGACCAAGACGCAGACCAAGACGCAGACCAAGACGCAGACCAAGACGCAGACCAAGACGCAGACCAAGACGCAGACCAAGACGACAACATTTCATTTTTTAGCCATGTCCAGGTCAGCAGGCCTCAAAGCACACCGCGCCCGCGCCCCCTTCCAGGTCTCTCCGAGGCGGGTTGGATTCATGTGGCGGCCGCCCAAGACAACAACACCTCATGGCAGACCATCTACCACGGCTTATCCCCGCGACTGTACCGGGTAGCATGCTCCGCCGGAGTGCTCGATGTGACCGCAGACGGTCAGGCCATCGCACGACTGAGGCCCGGGCAATCCATCGATGTAGAGGCCCAGGCGGTTCGTGTCACCACCACCGAGAGCACCGAAGCCATCGGCGGCTACAGCCCCATCCTATTGCATTTTGGAGCCGAGGAATGAGCTGGACACTCACCTCATTGAACCTCAATGGTATCCGCTCTGCCGCCAGAAAAGGCTTCACCGACTGGCAACCCAAAGAAGGCTGTGACGTTTTGGCTTTGCAGGAGCTCCGCATCCAAGAGGAGCAACTCAAGGCCGAACACCGTCCCCCCGAAGGCTGGGAAGGTGTGCGGGTTCAAGCCGAAAAAAAGGGCTACTCCGGTGTGGCCGCTTGGAGCCGACTCCCGGTCCTAGAAACCGGTAGCTCCATGGGCTTGGATTGGGCCGATAAGGAAGGCCGCTGTTGCTGGATGATTGTCGACACCCCAAGCTTTGGCCCGGTCAAAGTCTACAGCTTGTACATCCCATCTGGGAGTGCGAGTGAACTTCGCCAAAATATGAAAGATGCCTTTTTGGACCATTGGTTGGAACAATGCCAAAGGCTTCTGAACGAAGGCATGCCGACGGTGGTCTGCGGCGATTACAATATTGCCCACTGCGAAATCGACATCCACAACCCCAAGGGCAATAAGAACAACTCGGGCTTTTTGGCCCACGAGCGTGCTTGGATGGACCGTTTGCTCGACCAGGGCTGGCACGATGTCTACCGACAACTCAATCCAAATGTGCAGGAGTACTCGTGGTGGTCCAACCGCGGAAGAGCCCGTGAGCTCAACCGGGGTTGGCGTTTGGACTACCACATCGCCACACCCGACCTTGCTGCGCGCGCAGAAGCGGCGTGGATAAGCCGAAGTGCTGGGCTGAGCGATCATGCACCCGTCAGCGTTCGATATCGATAAGGTGCCTGAATTGGCCCAAAACAACGCTAATAAGTAGCCATTGTCGGTAAGCCAAAGTCAAAAACAATCATGGTCGTGGGCCTATCGCCAGCCGTCGCAGGCCCCTGAGGGATGGTCATCAACCGCACCCCAGTCGAACCCAAATGCATCCGCAGATAATACAGGGGGTCTGAAACCTGTTGCATTTCCGCACCGCGCCCGACATCGGCCCCCATAAACCCGGCACCCACCTCAAAACCCATGCTGAAATGCCCACGGCCCAAGGTCTGTTTTAGGCCCGCGGTGCTTTCCCATGAAGGGCGCCAGTTCGACTCTATGCTGGAGGCGATAATGCCTGCCCGAAGCACCACACGATCACGAATCGCGGTGCCTAAACTTAAGCCCAGACCAGCCACACCTTGGGGCCCGGCGCCGATATACAGCGGAACGGTCAAGCCGACAGTGCCACCGATCAGGTCCAACTTTGGCCGGCTTTTGGCCAGGTCCTCAAGATTGTCGACATGGGACAAAAAAGCCACGTTGTCCCCACCCAGTTTCCGAGATGTGATGCCGATGACCCGGCCCGCCTCATCGACCACAGGACCGCCTGAATTTCCGGGATTGAGCGCAGCGTCGGTCTGAATCAAACGCGGACCCACCGCACTCACGATGCCTTCGGTCACACTCCAGGTGAGCATGCCCCGCATGGCATCGTTTCGGCCTGCAAAGGGCGCAAACGGGTGGCCGAGCCCATAAACCGTCTCGCCTTGTCGAACAGGCCCTTCCCGCAGCGCCAAAGGTGCCACCTTTCCGGCTAATTCGGGCACCGAAATCAGGGCGATATCGTCATTGGGCTTCGCGGCGATGGTCCTGGCAATGTAGCGCCGACCATCCCGGGTGTGCACCTCACTCTTGAGCCCCGTGGCCACGCAGTGGTAGGCCGTGGCGACCGTCCCTTGGTCATCGATCACAACCCCACTGCACCACCCCGGCCCGGTGATCAACAACACGACACTCTGCATCCAAAGTTCAACGCGATCAGGCAAGCTTTCCTGCACAGCCGTCTGTTGGGCTACCGCATGGCCACAAAACATCAACGCAAACCCAATAAAACCCATGATCCGAGCCACCATGCCACTCTCCTCATTCCGGCCGGTTAGGACCTTTTATGACATGTGCATACTTCATCGCGATGGTCTTGGCTTGCAATCCTGAGTCGCCCACAGTTTCACAGGGCCCAACGGAAAAGCCCCCCCCCGCACATCAAGCCCCCGAATTCGACCAACGCTCAAAAATCAAGAGCATCGTGGAGATTCCCAGACCACGCATTCGTGCCAGACACATTTTGGTCGCCCATCAAGGCGCGTCTTCAGCACCCGATGATATTGAGCGCACCCTTGAAGAGGCCAAAGCACTCGCCGAGAGTCTCGTGTTCCGTCTTCAAAATGGCGAAGCCTTCGACACCATCGCCAAACAGCATTCCGACGACGGGACCGGAAAACGAGGCGGGGATTTGGGGGTTTTCACCAAAGGCGTCATGAACAAGGTTTTCGAGGCGGCCACATTGGCGCTTCAGCCTGGGCAACGGTCGCCAGTGGTCCAAACACCTTTTGGCTTTCACATCATCGAAAGGCTTGAGGTGATCGAGGTCAACCTCGCACATGTATTGATTCAATGGGCTGGGCTCAAAAAGACCCGATCTGAGCGCAGCCGTGAAGACGCTAATGCGCGGGCACAACAGGCCCTCGCCCTCCTCGATGCTGGCCGAGACTTCTCTTTGGTGGCGGTGGACTGGTCCGATGGGCCCTTTGGCCCCAGAGGCGGCGCCCTCGGCTGGTTTCAAAAAGGCCAAATGGTGCCGCAATTTGATGACACCGCCTTCGCGCTGAAACCCGGCGAGTACTCAACAATCGTAGAGTCTCCCCACGGTTTTCACATCATCATGCGAATAGATTAGCGCCTAAAGCGCGTCCGTGATGGCGGCCCGAATCGCAGCGTCGTTTGGGGCAATCCGATCGGCGATGACCTCCATATTTCGGTCGATCAACATCACGACTGGCCAAACTTGATTCGGCTCTACATCGTAGGCATAGCCCTCATTATCAGCGACGATGGGCGCCGTAATTTTGAACTCATCGGCCCACGACTGTACATCATCCAAGCCAACATCCCCCCCATCAAGGTCCTCGGGAAGCATGGTGATGTAGGTGAACCCTTGGTCTCGGAATTCTTTCCATGTCTCATCCACATCCTGGGCGATTTGCTGGCACGGGCCACACCACATGGTCGAGATGTCGAGCAAGATCACATCGCCGTAAAATTGCCATAAGGAGATTCTCTCACCAAACTGATCATCGAGGCAGAAGTCGGGAACCACCTCACCCCGCCCATAGCCCTCGCCCTGAAGGCCGAGCGGCGCCACAGTGACTTCCCATGAGTTGTCGAGCGCTTCTCCATCACATGTCGCACTTTCTTCAGCCTTGAGGTGGGGCGTGCAGCTCACTGTGAGGGCAACGATAAAAAAACGCATGCTGAACCTCCTTGGGCATCATACCCATGCCAAGTACACCTATAGGGGGGAAATGTCATGCGCCTCGACGTAAGTCAACTCATCGAAACCTTCCATAGCTATGCCACGCCACGCCCAAAATGGCGGGTTGGCGGCGAGTTTGAGCGGGCTTTGGTCCGACCTGATGGACGCCCAATCGGATACGACGAACCAGATGGCATCCGATGGATCCTGGAAACCCTCGCCAAAGACAAGAGTTGGGCCCAAAAATATGAGGGCGAAAACCTCATCGCCCTCCAGCGCAAAGACATGGCCAACATCACCCTCGAGCCTGGGGGCCAAGTCGAACTATCGGGCGCACCGCACTATTCACTCTCCGCCCTCGCAGAGGAAATGCAGGGAAACCGGACCGCCTTGCTGGCCATGTCCAAAGACCAGGACCACGTTTGGATCGCCGCAGGTCTGACCCCGATCGCACCCATCGCGTCTATCCCTTGGGTACCCAAGCGCCGATACGGCATCATGCGTCAATATCTGCCTGCCCGCGGGGACCTCGCCACCCATATGATGAAGGGGACATGCAGCGTCCAGGCCAACTTCGACTATTCATCCGAAGCCGACTGCGCCGCCAAGGTTCGTCTATGTGCCGGCCTGGCTCCGCTCACCACCGCACTGTTCTCCAACTCGCCCTTGCTCGAAAACAAGCCCACGGGATTTAAGACCTATCGGGGCCATATTTGGACACGAACCGACCCGGCCCGGACCGGATTTCCGCTGGCTTTGCGCCAAGATTATAGCCACGAAAAATGGGTCCAATATCTGTTGGACTCACCCATGATGTTCCGGGTCTTGGGCGACGACTGGGTTCCGGCCCATGGCACCCCCTTCCGGGTCTTTTTAGAACAGGGTATCGACGGGCATTTCCCCAGCACCGAAGACTGGAACCTGCATCAAACCTCTGTTTTTCCAGAGGTCAGAGTGAAGCACACCATCGAAATTCGCGGCGCCGACTGTGTGGGTCACGAGATGGCTCTGGCCTTCTGCGCGCTGTTCACGGGCATGCTCTACTGCAATATCGCCCTCGATGAGGGGCTGGCCCTCGTCAAAGAGTTGGAACAACACGGCTCTCACGCAGACCGCTTCGACCAGGCCTGCCGGGGCGGACTCGAGGGCATGGTGGGGGGGCGTACATTGGGCGACTGGGCGAGCGACCTCGGAGAAATCGCTGAACGCGGCCTCAAAGCCTGCTTGCCGAAAGACATCGACAAAATCAACCCGCTTTTAGAGTACATCGATGCCGGCCGCAGCCCGGCGGACGATATCTTAGATGCATACATGCGCGACCCATCACCCGAAAACATCATCAAGGCCTGCGCCTACTAAACGGAGAAAGCCATGAGCAACACTGGAAAAGCCATCGCCATTTTAGGCGCAAAAGGTGGGGTTGGCACCACGACCATCGCCGTAAACCTCGCGGCAGAGCTGGCCTCAAACACCGATAAAACGGTATTGCTGCTCGACCTTAATTTATTTTTAGGGGATGTGGCGCTCCATATTGGAATCGACGCGACACCAACCGTCATGCAGTGCATTCACGACCCAAAGCAGGACATCAAAATAAGCGCGCTCCCCCGTCACCGCTTGGGCTTTTCCCTGCTGGGCCAGGCCGCTGATCTCTCGGATGCAGAGGCGGTAGAGGCCTCGGATGTTTTGGCACTGCTCAACCGCCTGCGTTCAGTTTTTGACTGCATCGTGATCGACTGTGGCACAGACCTCAACGAAGTCTCTTTGACCGCGTGTGCTTACGCCGACGACCGGATGATTGTGGTGACCGAACAACGCCCCGCGCTCATCGGTGCCAAGCGACGCATGGATGTCCTGGCCAGCCTAAACATTCCGGGCGAAACCGCCTTGGGCCTCATCAACCGCGCACATGCCGATAGCAGCATCAGCCCCACCGCCGTACAGCAGGCGATTGGCCTCACCATCATCGCGCGAGTGCGAAACGCTTGGACAGAAAATCAAGAGGCGTTGGCCAAACAACTCACCCTAAAGGAGCACTGCCCCCACGCGGGTGTCGCACATGACTACACACAGATCGTGCGGCATATGGGATACTGAAACGGCCCGGGGGACCGGGTGTGGGGAGACTGCCGGGGGCCGTCATGAGTAAAAATAATAGACGAACACCCTCCTTCCAGGTTGGCCAAGTCGTGCATCACAAACGCTTCGGATACCGCGGTGTGATCGTCGACGCCCACAACGGGTACGAAGGCTCTGACGCTGTTCAGAAGAGGGTCGTGCCGTCCAGCACAGACCGCAACAGGCCGTGGTATCAAATTTTGGTTCATAACCGTGCGATCGAGACCTATGAGGCCGAAAGTAACCTCGAGGCTGACGTCACGAAAAAACCTGTCAATCACCCCTACGTACCTGTGTTTTTCAATGAATTCGAAAACGGCGAATACAGCGTGGGCGGGGTCGAAAACTAAGACATAAAACACACCGAACTCCCACCGATGTTAGGGCCGAGGAACGGAGCTTCACATGTCTATTCACCCCACAGCCATCATTGATGATGCAGCAAAACTGGCAGATGATGTCAGCGTTGGACCCTACGCCATTATCGGGCCCCAGGTGGAGCTCGCCCAAGGCGTCACCATCGGTCCCCACGCCGTGGTCAGCGGTCCCACCACCATCGGACCCGACTGTAAAATTTACGCACACGCGGTCATCGGCGGGGATGCTCAAGACAAAAAGTTCTCAGGGGAAGAGGCTTTTTTGAAGATCGGCGCCCGAAATATCTTTCGGGAATTTGTCACGGTCAATCGGGGGACAAAAGGCCGGACGACCACCATCGGCGATGACAATTTGTTGCTGGCCTACTCCCACGTCGCACATGACGCGCTCATCGGTAACCACTGCATTTTTGCCAACTCAGCCAATATCGCCGGACATGTTCGGATTCACGACAATGTGGTGTTGGGCGGTCTCGTCGGGGTCCATCAGCACAGCCGAATCGGCCGATGTGCGATGGTCGGCGGCGGGGGCATGGCGGCCCAGGACGTACCGCCCTTTACCATCGCCCAAGGCGACCGCGCACGCCTTTTTGGGCTCAATATTGTCGGTCTCCGTCGCGCTGGTTTTTCTTTGGAGGTTCTGGGCGCGCTCAAAGGTGCTTACCGGGAACTCTTTCATCAAGGGCTGCCCCTCCGCATCGCATTGGAGCAGGTCAGAGAGGTTTATGCCGAGGTACCTGAAGTCACCGAGCTCGTGGCATTTATAGAGGGAAGCCGCCGCGGCATATGTCGTTCTGCCGGCACTGGGCCCAACCCGAGCGCATGAATCCTCGCCCACTGTACGGGGTGGTTTATGGCCACGGGCGCATGGGAAAGCTGCATGTATCCAAGCTCGCTCAACGGTCGGATATCTCCCTCGCCATCGTCGATGAAGCCCAAGGACTGAAGGCCCAAGAGCACCGGCAGGCTGATTTCGCAATCATTGCGACACCAACCCACAGCCACAAGAGTATTGCCTTACCGTTGTTGGCCCAAGGTGTGCCGTGCTTGGTTGAAAAACCCCTCGCAAACACCCTTGAACACGCCCAGATTTTAGCCCAATATGAGCATTTGTCCGTCGGACATATCGAGCGTTTTAACCCGGTGTTTTCTGCACTTGACCACCAGACTCTCACCTTCGTCGACATTCAACGCCTCGCGCCGATGTCTAAACGCTCCCAAGACATCGATGTGATCGGTGACTTGATGATTCACGATTTGGACCTGCTGCTCAAACGCATGCCGGGTACGGTCAGCGATGTTCGGGCAAAAGGTGTGGGCATCGGCGGGGACCGGCCAGATATGGTGGCAGCGCGGATAGAAATACAACTTGAGAATGGAGAAACTGGGGTCGCAAACCTTCGGGCCTCACGCATGTCCCCGAGCACCGTCCGCACTTGGCGAGTCTTTGCGCCAGGGCAATATTGGAGCCTCGACCTGCACAACCACACAGTGACCACCCGGCGCTGGAGTGATGGCAATCCCGGTGCCACAGAAACCGTAGTCATCCCCAAAACAGACCCCTTAAGCGCCCAACATACGGCATTTTTTGGGGCCATCAGAGGCGAACAGCCCTACACATGCTCAGGTTCTGAGGCACTCGCTGCACTCGTCTTGGCCGACCGCATCCGAAAAAGCCTGTGTTGAAGCACCTGTGAAACGCATCTTGATCTCTGCTGCCGAGCCCTCTGGTGACTTGCTGGGTGCTGCCCTCATCGAGGCATTAAAGGCCCATCAGCCCATCGAAGCATGGGGCTTAGCGGGTCCACGTATGCGACAAGCTGGCGTGCGGGCCGTCGCCAATATGGAGGATGTCTCGGCGATGGGCCTCATCGAGGTCATGGAGAAACTTGGCGCAATTAATGCGGTCAGAACCCGTTTATTTCAGGAACTCAATCAAGCCCCAGATGCAGTCATCCTCATTGACGCCCCAGACCTTCATTTGCCTGTGGGCCGCGCGGCCAAAAAAAAGGGCTTGCTCAGCATCGGCTATGTGAGCCCCCAAGTGTGGGCATGGCGCCCCGGTCGCACCCATAAAATTGAAAAATCATTGGACTGCCTTCTCTGCCTATTTGAGTTCGAACCTGGGCTTTACCAAGATGGTTTCGCTAAATGGGTCGGCCACCCAATCGTTGATCGGATCCAAAAACGTCAGCAGGTTGAGCCGTGGCTATTTGGGCTCACCCCTGGGTCAAGGGAGCAAGAAACTGACCGGCTCTTGCCTGTGTTTATCGAGACGGCTGAACGCATCAAAAGCCAGCACAGCCAGGCAACATTCAAGCTCGTGAGTCCAGTGAAAATTCTGGACCTACCACCGTGGATCACCAGGGGTGAATCCATCAACGACTTGGCACAAGCACAGGCTGTGCTCACCAAGAGCGGGACAGTCACCTTGGAGCTTGCGGCCATGGGGGTGCCCCAAGTGGTGGCCCACAAAGTACACCCACTGACGCACTGGTTAGGACGCCGCCTGGTTTCAGGGATAGAGCATATTGCAATGCCGAATATTCTCAGCAACAGCGCAGTGGTTCCCGAGTTTCTTCAGGATCTCAATCCCGAGATCTTGGCTGACGCTCTGCTAAACCTCCCCGCTCACCAGGCTGTGGACTTGACTGCATTGGGACCATCCGGCGCAAGCGCACGGGCGGCATTGGTCGTTTCAGACGCATTGGGGATGCCATGATCGGTATCGTTATACCCACCTACAATGAGGCCGGGAACCTACCAACCCTGCTTAGCGGTCTCGCCCATCTCGATGCGGAGATCATCATCGTCGACGACGGCAGTGACGATGGCACCGCCGACATCGCCTCGGCTGCAGGTGCATTTGTAATTCAACGTGGCAGCAAACAAGGGCTCGCGAGCGCATATGTACGCGGGATGACCGAGGCCTTACGACGGGGTTTAGACCCCATCGTCCAAATGGACGGTGATCTGTCCCATCAACCAAGCGATGTCCCACGGCTTTTGGCGGCCTTAGACACGGCCGATCTCGCACTCGGCTCTCGGTGGGTCGATGGGGGAGGGATCGAAAATTGGACCACCAGTCGGCGGTATTTGTCTCAGTTCGGCACCCGTTACGCCCGCATCTTGCTCGGGCTGCCCATCGCAGACCTCACCGGCGGTTTTAAAGCTTGGAAAGCGGATACCCTCGCGGATGTTGACCTCAGTGGCGTGCGCTCAGAGGGCTACGCCTTTCAGGTTGAAATGACGTATAGAGCACACAGCAACGGGCACAAAATCACAGAGGTGCCCATCATCTTTGCCGACCGTTTATCGGGCACATCAAAGATGTCCTGGACCATCGCCCTCGAGGCTGCGTGGGTGGTCCCGATGCTCAGGTGGCGAGGATAATGCCTAAGCCCAACACGACCGGGCGACTATTGAGCTACTTCAAGCCTCACAAGAGGCGCTTGGCTTTAGCCATCCTGTTGATGGGAGCCCAAGCGCTCATTCCCGGCACTTTGGTCTTGCTGATCGAGCAGGTTCTCGACCAAGCACTGATCGCCAAAGATGGTCAAGCCTTGGCATGGCTGCCTTTGGCTTTGGTTGGGCTGTACGCTTTCGGCGGCGTCCTCACCGTTGCCCGGGGCATGCTCACCCGATCGATTGCCTGGGAGGTCATCACCACCTTGCGAGCAGAGCTTTTTTGGCACCTGCTGCACCTGGATGCTCGCTGGCATCAAAAGCACCCCACGGGCGCCACCCTCGCACGCCTGACCGGGGACGTCACCACAATCCAATACGGCGTCAGTGGCATCGTGACCGCGATTCAACAGCCCCTCACCTTGGTGGTTTTGCTCGCTGCGGCCGCTTGGATGAACACCACCCTCACCTTGGTATCGATTGTGGTGCTGCCCTTGGTGGCGTGGCCAATCATTCATTTCGGGCGCAAGCTCCGCGAATCCTCTCGAGACTCACTCGACAATATGGCCGCCCTCACAGCGACCGCCGCAGAAAGCCTCGAGGGCATGGCTGTTGTGAGTACCTGCGGGGGCGAAAAAGACCGTAGTCGCCGCTTTGACGCGATCAATCAAACCCAACATCGCCTCCAAATGGAAGCTTTTTTAGCCCGCCTGCTGCCTGGCCCAGTGGTAGAATTAATCGCCGCGGTCGGCGTGGGCCTGGTGCTTTGGGTCGGCGGACAACAGGTGTTCACAGGCGAGATTCAAGCCGGTGAACTTATCGCCTTTATGGTGGCCTTAGGCTTACTCAACACACCGCTCAAAGGCATCTCCAAAATCAACAACCTCCTGCAGCAGGCCAGTGCAGGGGCCGACAACGTCTTCGCGATATTGGATACCGCACCAGCAATCCCCGACCTCGGCACCCAGCCAGCCCCCACCCAACCATCCACCCTTCGCTTTGAGGGCGTCTGCTTTGATTATGGTGAAAACCCGGTCCTAAAGCGCATCGACTTTGAGGTCCAAGCAGGCAATGTTGTGGCGATAGTTGGAAGCTCCGGCGCGGGGAAATCAACGATCGCCAAGCTTATCTCCAGATTGATCGACCCCGTCAGCGGTAGCATCACCCTCAACGATATCCACCTTCAAAACTATGATTTAGCCTCACTCAGAGGCAGCCTTGCCGTGGTGAGCCAAGAAGCTTTTCTTTTTGATGAAAGCATCGGGACCAATATCGGTTTCGGTACAAATGCCAGCCACAAGGCCATTCAAGATGCGGCCAAAACCGCCAACGCCCACGGCTTTATTATGGCCTTAAAAGATGGGTACGACACGCAAATTGATGCGATGGGAATGGCATTATCTGGCGGTGAGCGACAACGGATATGCATCGCTCGTGCCCTGCTTAGAAATGCACCCATCCTAATTTTGGATGAGGCCACCAGCGCCTTGGACACCCACTCTGAAGCATTGGTTCAACAGGCGCTGGAACGCCTAATGAAGGACCGGACCGTGATCGCCATCGCCCACCGATTGTCCACCATTCGCCACGCTGACCGAATCTTGGTGCTCGAGGATGGGCGCATCGTGGAGCAGGGTACCCACACGGACCTCGTCACCGCGGCCGGACCCTACGCGAAGCTCATCGGAGAGGGGCACTCACCCTCGCCCAACCAAAGGCCTTGTGAGCCATCGACCCATTAAACCCCGTCTGCGGAATCAGGCTTTGGATTGCGCCACCGGTCGTGCAACCACAACCAGCTATGAGGACGCTGCCTGATTTTCTCCTCGTAAAAACGCTGGCTGGCTTCGGTCAAGGCCACCACGGCTGCGTCGGGGTCATCCGGTATGTCGAGTTGAAGTCGCTCCAATTGAATATGATGTTGACCATCCTCATCTCGCCACTGCCAAGCCCCAAACAACGGGGCCCCTGTTCGGGCAGCCAACACCCCAAATCCCCGAGAAGTCCACGCTTGCCGACCAAAGAACTGGACGCAAATCCCCTGATTATGGCGCTGGTCTTGCACAAACACCACCACACGTCCATTGCGCAAAGCCCGATAGGCCGACAAGGCTGACCCTGAGGGCGGAAGCAGCTCCAAACCCGACCTTCGACGACACCGGGTGATCCACCACGCCGCCAAACGATTGGCCGGCGTGCGCACAAAAATCGTGGCACGAATATCTGAGCCAGCGGAGATCAAGCCCAAATCCCAAGCACCGCCATGGCCCGCCAGGCAAATGCCGCCACGCGACAAAAGCTCAGCCCCATGGACCACAGCCCGACGCCCCAAGGCCAAATCCACATAGCCCATCACCAATTCCCCCACACAGCGCCGCAGTTCGCCCACATCGCGCTCTGGGAATGCATGCTGAAAATTGTCTATCGCAAGGCGCTTTCGAACCGGCAGCACCCACCACCAAAGCCAACCAAAAAAGGTAATCATCGCCGGTGACTCGCGATGGCATCGAGCAAAAGCGCGCCACCCTCGACCACCAAATCCATCCGAAGTGCCCATACATCCTCGTCCTGGGGCAACCTAGCGGCGTCTTTTTCAGTCATCACACTTCCTGCTTTAATCTCACCCAATTCACCATGATCACGCAGCCTTTTCAAGCTGCGTATCCGAATTCCTTGATCGAGCAGGGTGCACAAAAACCGCTCGGGTGTGGCAATGCCCACAACAACGTCTACGGGGCCAGTTTTGGCGCTCAAGGGCAATATTTCGCCCCGATACAGCCAACCCACAGCCACCAAATGACTCCGCACCACCGGTATATTTGGCGGTAGGTTTAGGTTTTCGGATCGGCCACAATCATGACTCAACCAGATGGCATTCACTTGGTCCAATGTAGACCAAGGCAGCCGTTGGCTCCCAACCGGGATCGGTCCTCCACCCAACGGACGTTGGGCGTCGATGACGCAAATTCGAAAAGCAGACGCCAAGCGCCGGTCAGAGAGCCCGCCGTCGATGATGACCATCGTGCCCGGAGGTGTCGAAGCGATTCCGTTTGGGCGGGAGGGCGCAGAGATCACCCGGTGCCCGCGGCGCGACATCATCTCAAGTTCATCGCCCAGCCGCTTGGCTCCACCCCCCGACCGAATGTCGCGTCCCCAGCCTTTTCGGCGATACCCAGCGCCCAAAACCACAGCGTGGGGCAAATGTTCAGCCAACCATCCAACCACCGGTGTTCGCCCTGCTCCGCCGGCCACCAAGCCGCCGACGAGCACCGTGGGGCGGGTCAATTCCTGGGCTAAAAACAAGCGCCTATATAAATAAGAAA
>OBJC01000032.1_pt1 | contig 28558 bp, 17 predicted proteins | sample 1481521 | NCBI WGS metagenome assembly OBJC01 (sample SAMEA2341961, study PRJEB22496) | metagenome | biome: marine; feature: hydrothermal vent; material: water | place: Pacific Ocean | collected 2011/2012 | reverse complement strand
CCAGCGCGGTCGTCTCCGACCTCACCAATAAACTTCGCGTCCGCATCACCCAAAGACATCTCGCCCGATGCAGGGCCCAAAATCAAGTAGGCAGCACCGGCCTCGGTACCGCCAGCATCTTCGGCAAAAGCACCCACAACAAAGTCATCAAAGCCATCACCGTTGGTGTCCCCAACAATGGCCACTGCGGAGCCTGCCCGGTCGTGATCGGCTTCACCGATGTAGATGGCCATCGCCTCAGATGCTGAGACTTCGCCCACCACATCGCCGGCCATCAAGTAGGCCGCACCCTTGGACAGGCCATCTGCGTCGTGGCGAGAAGCACCCACCAGGGCATCGTCGAGGCCATCACCATCAACGTCGCCCCCCAAAGAGACACTGGCACCGGTTCGGTCATAGGCGCCAAGGCCAACGATGGCGTCAACCACAACACATTCTTCTTCGATGCCGTCGCAGTTATTGTCTTTGCCATCTCCACATATTTCAGGAGAGCCTGGGTTGCTCAACGGCTCATCGTCATCGCAGTCTTCGGCCAACAGCGGGTCGGCGTGGCCCGGATAGCCATCCCCATCGGCATCATCGAGGTTGCCATCGCAATTGTCATCGATGGCATCATACCAAACCTCAGCAGCACCGGGATTGATGCTCAAGTCACCGTCATTACAGTCTGTGCCATCGGTCACCCAGCTTGTAGAGGTATCGTCGGGCTCGCCGCAAAGTTCGACTGGCCAAGCAAAATCTGCATCGCCATAGCCGTCGCCATCGGCATCCCGGTACCATTGAAGTGGGAAGGGTGAGTCGTCTTCGTCGATCTCGCCATCACAATCATTATCGATGCCATCGCCACAAATTTCTGCATTGGCTGGGTTGACCAAAGCTTCTTCATCGTCGCAGTCACCATCGTTAGCCACCATGCCGTCGGGCTGGTCACATGCTTCGAACGTCACATCGGGGTCGCCGAAGCTGTCGTTGTCCATATCGGCGTTCCAGCGCACTTGGCCCAAAGCGCTGGGGTCTTCGTCGTCGATCTGCATGTCACAGTTTTCATCAACGTCATTGTCGTCGCACTGCTCGAGCATGCCAGGATTGATCACGGGTTCGTTGTCATTACAATCGAAATCCTGACCATCGTCACCGTTAAAGTCCCAGTACTGGACCTCGGTTCCGTTCCAGGTCTCGCCCGTATAGTCGGCCCAATTGAATGTTTCCTCGGCGGTTAAGTCTTCCCAAGTTTTTCCATTCCCAAGGGTGTCAGAGCAGTCGGGGTCGTTGGCGTCTACCAAGCCGTCCATATCGTTGTCACACCAATCCGAACATACCGAGGCTGGAACAGTGTCCGCGCCGCCCACACACACATATCCTTCGGGCTGAACGCAAGCGCGCATGGACTCAAAGAAGGAGCCGAACCCATCGATATCGGAGTCGTAGTACCAATCGGTGGCATCAAAGGCTGTGCCCTCATCGATCACGCCATCGCAGTCGTTATCGACCGTGTCACACATCTCGACCGCCCCTGGAAAGGAGGCGCTGTCGGTATCATCGCAGTCGGTCTGGAGCCCCACATAGCCCAACGGCGGCAAACAGCCGGGCGCCGTCACAAGCGGGTCGCCGAAACTGTCACCATCTTTATCTTCGAACCAAAGCGCGGCATCAAAGGCGCTATCCTCGTTCACCTCTCCATTACAGTTTTCGTCGACCATGCCCTCATCACACATCTCGAGTGCATCTGGATGAATCGACGGGTCTTTATCATTGCAGTCTAATGTCTCTGGAAAACCGTCTTGATCGGAGTCGAGATATGGAGAAAGCTGGCGTTCCTCCTCACTCTTATCAGCACAGGCAAAAGAAAGAATACTGAGAAAAATGACGCTTGGCCGCATAAAAACTCTCCACTTGCCCAAGGGCAGACACCCAGACATTAGCCGCAAAACAACTTTACTGCGAGCCGGACTGAAAGGAATTCGCTAAGTGTGGTGTGAAACAACACGGTCCGGTGTATGGTGTCCCGGACTCAACTGAGGCAGAACCATGAATCGATCCTGGAATCTCAGCACCCGACAAGTGGCGCTTTTCTCGATGTACAGCTTGGCAGCGCTCACCTTAGGCCGGCCCACCGATGCGCTCGCCCAAGGCTATTCCACCGACCTAGAGTTGGTGCGCCCTGTCTTCTCACACAAGGGGCTGCCCGGCATAGACACCCCAGTCATGGCCCCCCAGCCCACCTTGCGCACCGGTTTATTGTACCAATATGAGCGCGACCCCCTGATTTTGTACCAATTCGGCTCAGAGGTCGGTGGCGAAGGTGGAGGAGCGGTCGTCAAAGACCGAAATGCCGTCGCCCTTGGCCTCTCATACGACTTTACCCCTGCTGTCGGCGTGCGTCTTATTCTGCCCATGGCCCTTCACAGCGGCTCCGACATTCCCGAGCTTGAGTCGGACGGTTTCGGCTTAGAGGATGCATCTCTCGGCGTGCGCTTTCGCGCGTTCCAGACCGGTGGTTTTAGCTTGGGCGCTAGGGCCGACTTTACGGCCCCGGTGGGCGCCAAAGGCTCCTTCCATGGCGAAGAAGGCCTCCGCACTGGCGCAGGATTGCTGGCCATGTTTGAAACCGGGCCATTCTCGGTCTTGTTTGACACCAACGTCATGACCCGCTCCAAGACCGAACTGGCTGAAGACTGGACCAACGGCACCCAGCTCGCTTTGAACACTGGCCTTCGCTACTGGGTTCTCCCCGACCGCTTGGCCGTTTGGGTGGCTGAAATCACCCGCGCTGGCTTTAATAACTTTTGGGCCGGCGGCGCAGAAAACGCTGTCGAGACCATCGGTGGCGTCGAGTACAGGCCCACCAACTACCTGACGATGCATCTCGGTGGGGGCGCGGGTATGTCTGCCGGAACTGGTGGTACAGCACAACGGATTTTATTGTCCGCCAAGTTCATCCCCATCCCAGCACCGCGTCCCGATTTTGTGGTCGAGGAAGAAGAACTCGCGACCAAGCCGGCACTTGATGTGGCCATCGAAGAATTCTTGACGGTCCAAAAGAAGTGGAAGGAAGGCGAGCTCGCACGGGTTGAAGAAGAGGCCATCGTCATTCGTGACCCCATCCAGTTTGAATTCAACACCGCCAATATTTTGCCAGCGTCCCTCCCGACCCTGCATTTTGTGGCCAAGCTGATGAACGAAAACCCACGCATCGGCCATATGGTCGTCGAAGGGCACGCCTCAGAAGAAGGCTCATACGTCTACAACTACGACCTCTCGATTCGTCGGGCACAGTCAATCTGGCAAGAGGTCATCGTCGCTGGTGTTCACCCAGCACGGGTCTCCTACCGAGGAATGGGAGAGGTGGTCCCACGCAAACAGGGCGCCGACGAGGCGAGCTTGGCCGAAAACCGGCGCGTCGACTTCCACATTATTCATCGGTATAGCGAACTCGATGTGCTTCCTGAGTATCCAGAAGACATTCTCTTGCCTTGGAATGGTCAACCAGCGAAGGTCCGAACGCCCGCAGCCATCGAACGCCAAATGGCCGAAGAAGCCAGACGATTGCGCCAAGAACAGGACATAGAAGGTCTGCACAAAGAAGAGGATGTGGGCCCGATTCCCGTCCCCGTGCCGGCCCCTGTTCCCGACGACGAAGAAAGCGAACGCATCATCAACGACACCGACGATGATGCGGCACCTGAAGACCCAGAGGAAGACCCAACGGAAGATTTACTTGAGACCCCCGCTGAGACCCCGACGGAGACACCGACGGAGACACCGACGGAGACAGACCAATAATTCTCAGCTAAACTTGGGTGTACCTCCACACCCAAGTTGAACGCCAACCCTGCGTTTAAAGTCAAAGAACTGGAGGCCCCTTGAGGTTAGAATATGCTTACAACTTTCGTCGCCCTCGCATTGCTCGCCATCCCCAACCAGGCCATGGCCCAGGAAGGTCCATGCTACAATCGGCTCACACAAGACCTCAACTGCAACGCGGTTGATGCCACCGACGAGGTCGCTGTAGACCTCGCCGATCCGCTTTGTGCTGAAAATTTGGACGCCGACGGCAACCCCTTCCCAAACGCCGACTTTTATGTTGAGTACTTCGCTTTTGGTTGCGAGCACAGCACCGCCGACATGGACGCGGACGGTGACGGCCTATCCTATGGCACAATCACATTTATCGACACCGACGGCCTGCCATCGACATCGATCAGCCTTGAGTGCGACAACTGCCCCGAAGACCCAAATAACGACCAATCCGACCTCGACTGCGACACCTTCGGGGATTTGTGCGACAATTGCCCAGACGTCTTCAACGACAAGCAAGAGCAGTCCGACGGCGATAGATTTGGGGACCTTTGCGATAATTGCCCCTATGTGACCAACCCCGACCAGTCCGACCAAGACGGGGACGGTTACGGCGACCTTTGCGATAACTGCCCAGCCTTGAGTAATGACCAGGCTGACGCGGACGGCGATGGCGTGGGTGATGCCTGCGACAACGCACCATCCCATTCCAACCCAGCCCAAACCGATTCCGATGCAGATGGTATTGGCGATGTGATCGACAACTGTTTTGACACACCGAACCCCTTTGTTCTCAATGATGCCGGTGATTTGGTGCAGCCCGACGGTGATTACGACCAAGTCGGCGACGAGTGCGACAACTGCCCCGATGTACGCAACACCTCGCAAACCGACTCCGATAACGATGGACTCGGCGACGCCTGCGATGTTTGCCCCACCGGCTATGACGCCATCCAAGTCGACTCCGATGGCGACGGTGTTGGCGACGCATGCGATGTTTGCCCCACCCTGCGCAACCCAACGCAGATCGACTCCGACGGCGATGGCGTCGGCGATGCTTGCGACAACTGCTACGTCATGTACGACCCCAGCCAGCAAGACCGCGACGGCGACGGCTTGGGCGATGCCTGCGACAACTGCCCGGTCATTTACAATCAGGACCAAGCCGATAGCGATGGTGACGGCATGGGCGATGTCTGTGACGGTATTCGTGAACTCAGGGGCGGAAGCTCCCGCTGTGCATCCATAAGCCCAACAAATGGGGGCTTGGTTTTAACCATTTTCGCTCTGGTCGGTCTCGCCTCCCGCCGCCGCCAGAACAGCTAAAGAGAACCCGATGTTTAAGACTTTTATCGCACTCGCATTGCTCGCCATCCCCAACCAGGCCATGGCCCAAGAAGGTGAATGCTACAACCGTCTCACACAAGACCTCAACTGCAATGTCATCGATGAAACCGATGAAGTCCCAGTCGACTTGGACGACCCACTGTGCATCAGCAATGTCGATGACTTTGGCAACCCCTACCCCAACGCCGATTATTATCTTGAGTACTTCGCTTTTGGGTGTCAGTACCTCATCGTGGGCCTTGACCTCGATGGCGATGGTTTCTGTGGCGGACCAGATGCCAAGGTGACCATCGTGGATACCGATGGCCTTCCATCCACCACCCGCTCGCTCACCTGCGATAACTGCGAGGGCATCCCAAACCCCGACCAGTACGACCAAGATTGCGACACATTCGGCGATGCCTGTGACAACTGCCCAGAGGTCGCGAACCAGGCCCAAGAAGACGAGGACGGCGACGGCTACGGCGATTATTGCGACAACTGCTGGGATGAACCCAACGCCAACCAGGCCGACCAAGACAGCGACGGCGACGGCGACGTTTGCGATAATTGCCCGACACACCTCAACCCTGGCCAAGACGACCAAGACCAAGATGGTCTAGGGGACGCTTGCGACAACTGTCCACGCATCGGCAACCTTTCACAGACCGACTCCGACGGTGACTCAGTCGGCGACATCTGCGATAACTGCCTCGAGCAAAACAATCCTGAACAGGAAGACGACGATCTCGACGGGACCGGCGACCTCTGCGACAACTGCCCGAACATCCCAAATCAGTCCCAAAAAGATGCTGACCATGACAACACCGGTGATGTCTGCGACAACTGCTCGGTCGACTACAACCCCGACCAGCTTGATTCCGACGATGACGGCATTGGCGATGTCTGCGACGGCTGCCCGAGCACTGCAGACCCCGAACAGTTGGATTCAGACGGTGACGGGGTGGGCGATGCCTGCGACACATGCATGCTCGCTTCAGACAGCAGCAATTACGACCGAGATGGCGATGGCCACGGCGATGTCTGTGACAACTGTCCTGCCGACGCCAATGTAGACCAAGCAGACAAAGACCAAAACGGTATTGGCGATATTTGCGATGGCGGCCGGAAATTAAGGGGTGCGGGCTCACGTTGCGCTACCCTCTCTCCCGCATCTGGCAGCATATTGGTCTTGGGCTTGGCCATGTTCGGACTGGCACGACGTCGCCGAGATGCTTGATCGTCGTTAGATAGCCGCATGCAAAAATTTCAAGACCCTTTTATCGGCATCGCCGGCATGATCGGTGCCGGTAAATCTACACTCGCCAAATCTCTGGGCGAGCACCTAAAGCTGCCGGTGTACTACGAGCCTGTCCAAGACAACGCCTATCTGGCCGACTTTTATCGGGACACCAAGCGCTACAGCTTCGCCACACAGATTTACTTGCTCAACCGGCGCTTCCAACAGCACCAAGAGATCATCTGGCGCGGCGGTGGCGGGGTTCAGGATCGAACCATCTACGAAGATTCGGTTTTTGCCAAGATGTTGGTCAAGCTCGATCTCATGGATCAACGAGACTACGACACCTATCTGCACCTGTTCAGCCACATGTCCAACTTTATGTGCCGGCCCAGCGTGATCATCTACCTCGATGTGAAGCCCCAACGATCGATGGAACGCATCGCCGAGCGCAGCCGTGATGTCGAGCCCGGCATCACCTTGGAGTACCTCACGGCGCTCTACCAGGGCTACGAGGAGTTCGTCGCAGAGATTTCCCGAACGATACCGGTCATTCGGGTCGATTGGGACCGCTTTCGGAGCGTTGATGACATCGCCACCCGAATCCAAGAAGAGTATATGCGTGGCAGCTTTTTACGGGAAGTCAGCTGGGAAGGCAACTAGAGCCCATCAATCCCGCTCTGCTTTTCGCTCTCGCCCCAACAATGCGCTCAGCGCTTCTGGGACGGGCTTGTTCTCGTAGAGCATGAGGTAGACTTCTTCGGTTATCGGCATGTCAACGCCTGCTTGTCGGCCGAGATTTCTGGCGCTGCGTGTGGTTGCCACACCTTCTGCCACCTGCCCCAAATCTTGGAGAATTTCCTCGAGGCTTTTCCCGCGGCCCAGGCCCAAACCCACTCTGCGGTTTCTGCTTAGATCGCCAGTACAAGTCAAAACCAAGTCACCCATGCCCGCCAAACCGGCCAGGGTCATCGGGTTGGCACCGCGGCTGACCGCAACCCGACCAATTTCTGCCAAGCCCCGAGTGATCAATGCCGCCCGAGCGTTTAAGCCAGCACCGATACCGTCTGCCACCCCCGTCGCGATGGCGATGACATTCTTGAGGGCACCCCCGAGCTCTGCACCAACCATATCGTCGGTGTGATACACCCGAAAATGACCGCCATGAAAGGCGTCTGCAACCAGCTGAGCTGCATCCTCATTATGGCTGGCGACAACCACAGCTGTGGGCTTGGACTCTGCCACCTCACGGGCGAAGCTAGGCCCAGCAAGCGCGCATAGTTTGCCATGCAAGACCTTCGGCAACACATCGAGCATCACCTCGTGCATGGTCTTTAAGCTGCCATTTTCTATGCCCTTTGAGGCACAACACACCACCGCCTCAGGTGGAATCATCGGTGCGGCCAAGGTCAACACCGACCGCATGGACTGGCTGGGGACAACCGCCACCACAACCTGAGCCCCATCGAGTACATGAGACAGGCTGGCTGAACAACTCAATGACGGGGGAAACAACACACCGGCCAGGTACCGGGTGTTTTCTCGAGCCTGGTGCATGCGATCAGCAACTTCTGCATCTCGCGCCCACAAGCGCACCTCGTCGCCGGAACGCGCCAACTGCATACCCAAGGCCGTGCCCCAACTCCCCGCACCCAAGACCGCTACACGCATCGTCCAATCCCCCTAAATTTTGGCTTTATTCAGCCTCTTCCCACTGCTCAAAGAAGTCCACCCTGTGTCTGTCCGTACTGGCGCGCCGTGCACGGGGTCGGGCCCACTCTCGAAGCTGTTTAATGTGGTCATCCATGGTCACAGCCAGCGGTACGGTGTCTCGGGCCGCTTCAATCAGATCTTCAAAACACAGGGTGCGGTCTTCTGAGAATGCCTGAAAAAGCGCCGACACCACCACCTGCTCCAGCTCTGCGCCCGAAAACCGTTCGGTCTCCTCGGCCACCCGTGTGAGGTCGAAGCTGTAGGCGTTGCGATCCCGAGTTGTGAGGTGAATTTCTAAAATTTGCAAGCGCTCATGGGCGTCAGGAAGATCAACAAAGAAGATGTCATCAAAGCGACCCTTCCGCAGCAACTCTGGCGGCAAAGCACGCACATCATTGGCGGTCGCGACCACAAAAACTGGCTTGTCCTTCTCTTGCATCCAAGTCAAAAACGTGCCGAAAGCATGACCACCGCCGAGTTCAGCCATGCTCATAAAGCCCTTTTCAAGCTCGTCTATCCACAGCACCACCGGCGCTAAGCGTTCTGCGATTCGGATGGTTGCCCGCAAACTCTCATCCTCATTCTTGGCGCTGGAAAAGACCGCAGCCACATCCAATCGCAATAAAGGCATTTGCCACATATCGGCGACGGCCTTGGCCATCAGAGACTTTCCACAACCCTGAACCCCGAGCAAAAACAAACCCTTGGGCTGCGGTAATCCAAACTTTCGGGCGTCATCCGAAAACCCACGGCCTCGGGTTTTCAACCAATCCTTGAGCGCGTCCATGCCACCGACCTGCTCAATGCTGCCGCCGGCCTCCCAAAACTCGAGGTATCGGCTGCGACGGATCGCTTGGCGCTTCTCCTCCACCAAGGCCTTCAGGTCATCCTCAGAAAAACCGCCACCCGCCATCATAATCCGGGCCAAAAGACGCTTAATTTCACGCTCGGTCAGCCCTAAACAGCCGTCCACAAAGCGCCAAAACAAGCCTGTGGGAACATCCAATTTTTGAGCTTTGACCAAGGCTCCCAGCAACTGTCCCACAGCGTCGCGGCCCGGTAGGGGCACATCGATGACGGTGACTTCTTTTTCTAGTTCGGTCGGCACCCGCGCATCGCAGCCAACCAACATCACTGCCTGCTGTTTGGGGCCCACCAAGGCCGCCAAATCTCGAATTTTCCGACGGATTGTCGGGTCTCCCCACCAGGCGGACACATCGAAAAGAATCAAGAATGCCGGAGACTCGCGTGCAGAAAATGCGGCGATGGCTGCAACCAACTCTTCTGTGTCTGCGACGCGCCCTGTTGGACCGACCAGCCCTGTCGTGGCGCGCCACTTGAACACCGGACGATCTTCTGCTGCGCCCAAGCCTTCTAAGGCCCGCTCCACCCGTGCCTCCTCGTGTGTGACGAGTTGAATCATCGGGTAGCGGGCCCGGTGAAGACTTAGAATTTTATCCATCATTTCGCGCACCCGCACAGGCTACCACCGATTGGCTCTTGGGGTATGGCCCACAAGATCCGGTATTCTTGCAGACCATGCGAAGACCGTCTCTCAAATGGATCCCCGCCCTGCTCGGTGGGGCCCTCGCCATCCTTACGCTCACTCCGGTGCTTGGTGCCCCTGGGCAATCGGCTCTGGGGACACCAACAGGCATCGCCCCCGGCGAGTTGTGGTCCCTGTGGTCGATGATGAACCCCATGGGGACCAACGCCATACGGCTGGGCTTTCCTGGTGCCCCAGGGATTAGCCCCTTCTCGGCACCAGCTGGGGCCTTGCTGTACGGTGTACTCGCCACAGTATTCGGACATGGGGTTTTGGCCTGGAATATGGCGATGGCCCTGGGCTTCGCAGCCCTCGCCTGGGGCACATTAGCAGTCGGAAAGCGCATCAGTCCAAATGCGCCGCTCCTGGCGCAAGTCACATTGATTTTTTCCGTCGTCGGATGTGCGAGTTGGGCGCCGATGAGCCGGTACCTCGGCGTTGGCGCCGTGCCGATGATGACCGTGCCGCTCGCATTGGCCCTGACCGACCGCTGGATACAGCCGGGGGCTAGGCGCTCGGTGGGACTGGCAGCGGGCGTCATGACCGCCTTTGCATGCTTGGGCCACTGGAGCACGACGGTCTTCACCATTGCGATCTTGGTGCCCATGGTCTCGATCCAGTGCCGCGGGCTAGAGGGGGCCGACATTTGGCGCCGGGCAGCAATCGCCCTCACCCCAGGGGTGGTTTTTGGATGCCTCCACATCGCCCTCAGCCACCAATCCGCAGCAGCCCTAAACATTGAAGCGTCAACCTTAGGCGCTGCTTGGGTACACAGACTCGAAGGCGCTCTGCGTTTACCTGCCACAGCGGCCACATCCCTCCCCGCAATCGGTATTTTGATGCTCGCGCTCGCAGGTGTCGCATCCCGACCCAGCCGAACCTCAGGCTGGCTGGTCGTTGGGGCCTGGGGAGTACTCTTGGCTGCGGGAATGGGTCCTTCAGGCTTTGAGGCCTATGCCCCCGCGAGCCAACTCTCCTTACGCGTTCCTCCTCTGGCCGACCTCAACAGCTGGTGGGGCATCGCCCCGTTGGTGGCGCTTCCTTTCGGGCTCGCAGCGATGGTCGGTGTGGAGGTGCTGCACAAAGTTCGAAAACAACGCCTTGCCATCGCTGCCTTGGTGTTGGCGCTCATCGACCAGGGCCTGCCCGGCCTCAACCAACAGGGGGATCAAGTCTTCTACAGCGCCCCCTCTGCTGGGACCATCACCGCTTTGTCCAATATGGCACCTGGAGGCGTCCTTCAGCTCCCAGCAAACGCGCCAGCAAAGCACAGGTTGTGGCAGCGCAGTCTCAATCGTCCTCTCTCTACAGCCCCCATCGGTGGGCGCGATGGCGGCTTAAGGATCAGCTTTTTAGCCCGCATGGTGACCAATCAAAGTAGAGACCCACAACCCAGAGCATCCACCGATAGCCCTATGGACCCAGCCACTTTTCTGTGCGCAAAAGCCGACATCGCCACCCTCTCCGACCTGGGCTTCGTTGCGGTAGTCTTGGACCACACCCTGGCGCCCACAACCTGGAACACCGATGCCCTCACCGCAGTCCTGGGCGAACCGGCTTTCACCGATGCCACAGCGACCATTTGGGGGCTCAGGAATGCAGTTCAAACTGAGGAGCTTTCTCCATGTGCGCTCCCCCCACTCGTGAGGTCGGCAGAAGCGTCAAAATAGGCCCTAAACCAAGTCTGAAAACTTGTGCTGGTGATGGTGAAAGACCGAATATCCGATCACCAAACAAAGCACGGACACAATGACCGTCAAAATCAAGGAGTGCGGGTGAGGAAAGCGATGATTCAACATCAACTCCTGAATCACGCCGACCAGGTGAGCGATGGGGTTGAGTTGAAGAAAGAGCTTGAAACGATCTGGGTAGGCGCTAGCCGGGTAAAAAATCGGGGTCATGAACATCCCGAGCAGCAACACGCTCCCCAACCAATGAACGGTGTCCCTAAAATAGACGTTCATGGTCGCAAGAATCAAACCCAGCCCCAAAACCAAGACCGACTGCACCGCAATCACAAAGGGCACCAAGACCAAATGCCAACTCAGCCCATGCCCCAAAACCAAGGCCGCACCACACAGCACGGAGAGGCGAATCATCTGGTTGAGCACCACGCTGACGATGATGTGTGCGGGCAAAACAATGGCCGGGAAGTTCAACTTTTTGATCAAATGTGCATGGTTGCTGATCGACGTGGTGGCACCGGTGAGCCCCTCAGCAAAAGCCATCCAAGTGACCATGCCTGCAAACAAATACAGGGCGTAATTGGACCAACCGCCCGCAGGATGAAACTTCACCCCAATCAGCACATGAAAAACAAAGGTGTAGGTGCACAACTCCAACAACGGTGTGATCACCGTCCAAAAGAACCCGATGGTGCTTCCTGTGTAGCGGTGGCGCAAATCCTTGAGGACGAAAGTCCACAGCAAACGCCGATGACGCCACAATTGCACCAAGCCACCGCTGAAGTGCAGCCCATCGCGCGTGGTGTCATACACGGTCTCAGGTGTGGGGCCAAGCTTGGTCGACATACACAGAGGGTATCCCAGCCGCCCGCAAACCGCCGTTGGCCTGTACAATGTGTTGACCTTAGCCCACAGTTTTTTATGCAACGACCCTCTGCCAACCTGCCCGGCCCCCTCGCGCACCTCGTGGCCAGCTTGTGCCTGCTCGCCACCATGGGTTGCCAAGAGCACAAAATCTCCGCCTTCAACTCCACCCCCGAGGCGCAGATTACCAGCCACACCTCAGACGACGCCATTATCGAAGGGGTGCCGGTCACTTTTCGCGGAATGGTGACCGATGATGACGACCGTTCGGACCGCCTGACCACCCACTGGATGATTGGGGTGACCGAGGCATGCACCGATGTGGCCCCCAGCGCGGACGGCTCGACCTTTTGTGAATTGACCCTTGGCCCTGAAGACGAAACCGATGGACAGACCCGTGTTTCCCTCACGGTTTTAGACCCACAAAATGCCTCGGCGACGGTCCATCTGAACCTTGCGGCGATCGCCAATATCCCACCCACCGTGAGCATCATCAGCCCCGCACCTGACGCCAGCGGGGACCCACCCCGGTTTTATGCGGACCAAGCCATCGATTTAATCGGTACAGTCTCAGACGCTGAAGACTCGGGGTCGACCCTTGGGATCGTTTGGGAGTCGACCATTGATGGCGTCTTACCCTTGGAGATAGATGTCGAGTCCGACGGGGCCGTCGTTAACGCATCATTTTTAAGCGAAGGACATCAAACCCTCAGCCTAAGGGTGACCGATTCGGGAGGGCTCACACGCTCAGACCAGGTGTTGATTGAAGTGGTCGGCCCCAACACGCCCCCCACCTGCACCATCACGATCCCAGGAACGGGCACCATCGTTCATGAAGCGACCCCCATCACCTTTAGCGGTACCGCAGCTGACGCCAACGAGACTGACCTCGCTGGCCTACAAGCCCGTTGGGAGAGCGATCGAGACGGTGTACTCAACACAGACCCACCGAGTGCTGCCGGCTTGATGGGCTTCAGCCTGCCCTCCCTCACACCGGGCGAACACCAAATTCATCTGTCGGTGACCGACGACGGCGAGCTTGGGTGCGCAGACACCATCAGCCTCTCAGTTCGTGCCAACCCCACCATTATTTCGACGAGCCCAAGCGATGACACCGTGCTCACCGAAGGGGAAAGCGTCATGCTCTTGGCCACGGTAACAGACGTCGAGGACCGGGCAGACCAACTCAGTATTTCGTGGACTTCCGCAATTGATGGGCCGCTTGGCTCGGTCACCGCGGACACCTTGGGCTTGGGTACCTTGTTCGCAGAGAGCCTGAGTCCGGGCACCCACACCATCACCGTGACCGTGACCGACACCGATGGGATGTTCGACTCCGTCACCCACACCATTCGGGTCAACCAACCCCCCACCCAGCCGGTGATTTCGCTCTCGCCTGAGGCCCCATCCACCGCAGACGACTTAAGGGCGACCATCGACCTAGAGAGCATCGACCCAGAAGGTGCAGGGGTTTCCTATCGCTTTGTCTGGCGTTTAGACGGTGCGCTCTCACTGAGTTCAACCACCGATTTGCTCCCTACTTTTGCCACCCAAAAAGGCCAAGAGTGGCAAATCGAGATCACCCCTACCGACGGTGAGGCCGAGGGCCCCTCCGCCACAGCCAGCGTGGTCATCCAAAACAGTTTGCCCACCGTGAGCACCGCGACGATTAGCCCAGCCACACCGCTCAGCACCGACACCTTGACCTGCTCGCCCAGCGGTATCGCTGATGCAGATGGGGACCCGGTGAGCCTGTCCACCCTTTGGATAGTCAACGGCACCGACGTCGACACCGGGACCGACACATTGGGCCCCACCCTCTTTCCGGGAGCTGCCAACATTCAGTGTCGGCTCACCCCCCACGATGACGAGGGCTCGGGTGAAAGCATCTATTCAGCGTCTGTCTCTGTGAACGCACCGCCTGTGCTGCACGGAATCTGGCTAAGCCCAACCACAGCGACCGTCGAAGACACCCTGGTGTGCGATTTGGGCCTGGTCACCGACACCGATGGAGACCCCGTATCGATCGGCTTTGAGTGGTTCAGCAACGGCATCGACTTGGGGGTCAGCATAGACAGCCTGAGCGCGGAAGGCCTCGCCAGGGACGATGTCTTGCATTGCCAGGCCACCCCCCACGACGGCCACGAGCCTGGCGACACACTGGTCTCCGAATCACTGACCCTCACCAACGCCCCGCCAAGCATCAGCACCATCACCATCAGCCCGGATGACGTCCGCACCAACACCGTGCTTACCGCCAGCGTCTCCACCTCAGATGCCGACTTGGACCCATTGATTATAGAGTACACCTGGCTGGTCAACAGCGCCCCCCTCGCCGGTCTTGGCCCCAGCCTAGACGGTGCGCTCTATTTCGACAAAGACGATACCGTCTCCCTGAGCGCAGTGGTCCATGACGGCGTCGACTCCAGCCTTCCGTGGGTCACAGACCCTGTGGTGGTCCAAAACACAGCACCGGCCACGCCCTCGGTGTCCATCGCCCCCGAGTCACCCGCTGCTGCCGTCGATGACCTGATCTGTAACCTGGACTTTCCGCCTACCGATGACGATCTGGACGGGCTCACCTACACCATCACCTGGACCCGAGATGGCGAGGCCTTCACCGCCACAACCGACACACTTCAACCTGGCGACACCATCCCAGGCCATGTCACGTGGGCCGGTGAGCTTTGGTCCTGTACAATCGTCGCCCACGATGGCACAGACTCCAGTCCCCCTGCCTCGGCCGAGATTAGCCCAGAGTGGCAATTTACCGGCTGGGGAGATGAACCCTTCGCGCTCACCGATGGAGACGCCCACCTCGTCGGCACAAGCCTACTGGCCAATGCCGGTGAGGCCATCGCGAACGCTGGCGACCTCGACGGGGATGGCATGCTCGACATGCTTGTCGGCGCGCCCCAAAACGATGAACGCGCCCCCAACGCCGGCAAGGCCTATCTCGTGCTCGCCAGCGATTTTGTGGGCTCTGACACCATTTTATTGCCCACCGCATACCAAAGTTTTGAGGGTGTCGAGACGAACGGACGTCTTGGATTTGCCCTGGCCGGAAATGGAAACGTGGGCGGCGACGACCGTCCTGACGTCGTGATTGGCGCCTACGGGCGGGACGTTTTTGAACCCGATGACGGCATGATTGGCGTGTTTTGGGACGGTGGGCCCCCTAGCTCAACCGCCCTGCTCTTGGATGATGCAGATGTCATCCTACACGGCGGCACAGACCGAGAATTGGCCGGCTACGCCCTCGCCTTCATCCCCGATATGGATGGCGACAGCCTAGACGAGCTCCTGGTGGGTGCGCCTCATAATGACAGCGGAGGCAGCCGCTCCGGAGCCGCCTACCTGGTGGCTGGCGCCGAGCTCAACACTGCGGGTACAATTGACCTCTCAGACATGCCACAGCTTTTCGGCGAAACCGGCTTGGACCGCGCAGGGGACAAAGTGCGAAGTGCTGGTGACGTGGACACAGACGGCATCACAGACCTGTTGATCTCTGCGCCATTTAATGAGACCGGTGGCAACAAAGCCGGCCGCGTTTACGTCATCTACGGCGTCGATGCCTTGAGCTACACCACCTTGCTATTGACGGATGCTGACATTCGAATCGAGGGCGAACAGGCATTCGACGAGGCCGGCACAGGGCTGAGTGGTGGCCACGATATCGATGGAGATGGGGCGCCTGAAATCATCATCGGCGCCCCATTGAACGATGCGGGCGCAAACAATGCTGGGCGCGTGTACATATTTTGGGGCGCGTCATTGGGAATGAGCGAATCGGTTGATGCGGCCGATGCCGATATCATCTTCACCTCCACCGAAGAAGCCGGCCAGTTGGGCACCTCTGTCTCCGCAGCCACCGATGTAGATGACGACAGTTTAGCCGATGTCCTCATTGGCTTTCCGGGCTCAAATATAGGCGGCCCAGAGGCTGGTGCTGCCCTGCTCTTTCAAGGCGAAATGCTCGGTGGCGGCGGTGTATTTAGCCCCGATGATGCAAGCTTTGTCTTTTATGGGACCGGCGCTGCCGACCACGCCGGTGAAACAGTTCTCGGCATGGGGGATATCGATGGAGACGGCTTTGGCGATATCGCCGTGTCAGAGCCCGACGATACAACCATTTACGGCAACAAGACCGGCACAGTCCACCTGCTTTTCGCCCCTTGAACCCGACCCAAATCCAGCTTGACCAGGCGACTCAGTCCAGAGACTCAAACGGGGCGCACATCTCGGCAATAAAGGGCATATCTGGCTCCAACTCATCGATGGCCCACCCGATGGCTTTGGTAATATCGCTCATGCCAGGCACCATATTGAGTGGATTGAGGCGCCGTTTCAAATCGTAGATATGATGTGCAAACGGGTGATTGCGCACAACGTTCGGCCGTACGAGCTGCTGAACTGGATAAAAAATCGGGCTCAACGCACGGGGTGCGAAACAATCCATGGCCAGCACAAAAGGGTTCCTGCGGACGATTCGCCCAGCCATCACCTCAGCGTAAGCTGGCCGACACGGCAGGTTGTTGACGACCCCACCCTCCAACAACCGGGTGATGCCCGTCGCACCGTATAAATCGTCCAACAATCGGCGCATGGCTTCATCTTGGCGGTAAATATCGTAGTGAATCAAACCCGGAATCGCACTCGAAAACCCGACCGCATCGATCACATCGGCTTGTCGCGTGACCTCATCTGCACCAAAAACGACCTCTCGCAGCGCCTCTGGGGTGCTGATTAACTCCTTGAAAATCCCGGCTATCCGACCCACGCGGGCCAAGCGCGAGCGACGAAATACCTGACCGGGCCCTGCAAAATCATCCAAAAAGTGCTCATAATAATCCAAGTCGTGCTTGAGTCCGTCGACGGTAACCCCAGCCACCACCACCAACATCGGGATCTCGAGGTCCGCTAAGGTCATCGGCTGGCCGGACTCTGTTTCAAACAGATGACCGATGGCGGACCTCAAGTACAGGCGAAACGTGGCTGGCAGGCCATAACGACTATCCAAATCGAGCACACGAAAGACCTTCGACCAACTCAGGCTTTCCCCTGCTGCCACCATGGGGGCCAAGTCAAACACCTTGGTTCGGGCCCTGAACAAGCCCATCAAGGCTCCGATAGAGGTACCGGCCACCAGCTCCGGCTGAAGCCCATAGCGATTGCACAAGGTGTAAACCCCTGAGTAGCCGTAGCCAGAGCCCCCACCCCCGCCGGACACCATCACCAGCTGACGGGTGCACACCTCCGCCTCTAAACTCTCTGGGTCGATGGCAGCCGTTGAAAAAAGGGTGGCCCGCTCAGCCTTGGTGGCCTCTACCAACGCGGGTAGGACCGCAGCCAGCGCACCCACAACACTTGCCTCTGGGCCGGCGAATATCGGTCGTAGCGCTTCTGCCACCCGCCATCGATGGGGAGCCAAACGCCCTGCGAGTTCGACATCATCCCCAGACCATCGCCGCACCACGGTGAGCTTGGCGAAAGAGAGCACATAGCGCACGGCCGCGTACACAGAGGGCTGGAGCGCATCGGGGTTGGCCACCCGCCCAGCCACCACCATGGCCTCGATATCCTCGATCGGGCCTCGTATGTCTAGGTGGGTGTCAGCATTCATGGCGCTCATGGCCTAACCCCATCAGACGGCCACATCCGGTCAAGGGCCACCTCAACATCGGTACACCGTTGGGGGTTCCAATCGTCAGGAAAGAATGCACAATAGTCATTCCGAACAAAGCGCTGACCGATAAGCACGATTGCACCGACATCTTCAGGGCCCCGAATCACCCGCCCAGCAGCCTGCACCACGCGAGCCATCCCCGGTACTTGGTAGGCATAACGAAACCCATTTTCATAAGTCTCCTGGTACCAGGCGGCCATCAACTTGCGCTCTAAGCCCACCGCGGGCAAGGCTGGGCCAACGATGACTGCAGCCAACAGACCGGCGCCTGGCAAATCAATGCCCTCAGCGAAGATGCCGCCCAAGACCCCCATCAACACATGGTTTTCCCCCAAGGCCAAGGTGTCCAAAACCCGAGCGCGGTCAGCCTCATCCATGTTTCTCTCTTGAAAAATCATTGGACGGCCCGTCAACCCCATCAAGCCCGCAATGCTGTCGCGCAGTGCAAAGCTCGAGAAAAATACTGCGACATTTCCCGGAACCGCGCGGATGGTCGCCTCTACGTGGGCCGCGATTGCAGACGCATACTTTTCTCGTTTTCGGTACTCCGTCGACACATCTGCCACCACCAAAACCCGACGATTTTCCGGCGGAAAAGGGCTTTCGTACTCAGCCAAAAATGCCCGCTCCTCGCTTAAGCCCAACACCGATGCATAAAAATCCATAGGCTTTAAGGTGGCGCTCATGATGACAGTCGCGAAAAGCTCATCAAAAATCGGCCGAAGCACCGGCGCGGGGTCCCGGCATAGCAACATAATTCCTGGTGGATTTCGACTGCCTTGGGCACGATAAATGAACACAGTTTCGTCGCCTGCCCGGTCAAGGGTCGACCGCATACGAGACAAAATACGTCCAATATCAGAAAACAAATCGGCTTCTTCAAACGGTGAGTACTCTGCTTTTAGCCAAGAATAATCCATTCCAAGCGCCTCAAATCGGCCTGAAAATCCCGCCACATCTGCGGCACTAATACCATCGTCTAGACGCAGGCCCATCTCCGCCTTTCGGGGAAGAATCGACAAGGCCTCATCGACCCATTCCAGCAGCTCCCCGAGCAGCTCGGCGCACGCTCCAAAAGGGGGCAGCACATCCAAAATATCGAGCGCTTGTACGATATCGCCCCGTTTGAGCTCAGGTGAGGCATAGCCTCTGGCCCGCTCTGGAAGGTTGTGGGCCTCGTCGACAATGACAATCCAATCGCCTGGGTCATCTGCCATTGGCCCGATACGTCGGGAAGGATCAAAAGCGTAATTATAGTCCCCAATCACCACATCTGCGTCTCTACACAAGGACATCGAAAGCGCGAACGGGCACACCTCAGCGGCCAAGCTCTCCTCGCTCACGGTGTCTGGGTCTGGCACCCGAATCACACCGTCAGTCTCAGCCCAAAGCGACCCCTCCACACCACTGCTTCGCACCTTGTCGTGATGCCCTGCGGCGAACCGGCAACAGTCTGGTCGACAACTGACCACGGTGTTCAAACACGCCTTGTCACGGGCCCGAATACTCAAGGCCTTGATCGGTAAACCCTCAGCACTGATGCGCCTCACCGTGTCTTCCACCATTCGCTGCTGGGTCGTTCTCGCGGTGGCAAAATAGACTCGCCGATTGCTGCGATAAGCCGCCACGAGCACCCCGTGCAGCACGCCAGCCGTCTTGCCGATACCTGTGGGTGCACTCAAGAGTAAATGCCCTCCCCTGCCCACCACCTCCTCCACTTGCTCGCTGAGTTCAAGCTGAAATGGCCGGCGTGTCGGGTGGGCGAAGGGCACAGAAACCGAACGGCGGCGCGCAAACCAAGCCAACTGGGCCTCGCGCTTGTCAAGAATCCAACCCAGGCGTTTGAGCAGACAAGCCCCAAATGTCGGGTCTGGAGGCACATGCAGCAAATGCTGGGTCCCGTCGCGCACCGAGATCAACACCAAGCGACCGATGACGGTTTCCCCCCGGTCTTGAAGTGCGTGCATATACATCTGTAGCTGCAAGACTGCATTGGGCATATCGGCCAAACCCAGTGTGCTCAGACGATCGTGGCCGAAAGCTGAGGTCTTGATCTCTTCGACAACGAGATGACCCCCTTCTCGGCTTAGACCATCCATCCGCCCTGAGATCACCACCTCCCAATCTCCGACCATCAGCCGATGGCTCATCGACACTTCTTGATCAAATTCGGGGTCCTCATGGGCTCGATGCCCTTGGTAAACGCTGTGCGCAGTGACCCCAGCGACCATCCGGGCACGCCCCGAAAAGCCACTGGACATGCTCAAATGCCCCAGAGCTGGTCCAGCGTCGATCACATCATGTACGGACATTTTCAAGGTCCGTTCGTCGTCGTTAAATCGGAGCAAGTCGAAGCCTCAACAATAGGTTGGCTCCCTTAACCGAGGCCAAGCCTGCGGCGAGGGGCCACTGAGAGTGCTAGGTACCGCCAAAGATGGAGGTCGAGATGGGGGTTGAGGACACAGCGTGGACATCACTCAAGACACGAATTTGCGAATTGGAGGCCTTAGAAGCGGTCATCCAGCTTTTGGAGTGGGACCAACAAACCATGATGCCCCCTGGCGGTAGCGCCCATCGGGGCGTACAACTGGCCACCATATCAGCCTTGATGCACGACAAGACTTCCGATCCCCAACTGGGAGAGTGGCTTGGCGTGCTGAGCGACTCGGACGACCCACACGTGATGGCGGCAGTGCGTAATTTGGGCCGCAGCCACCGACGGGCGGTTCAAATCCCGAGCCGCTTGGTCGCAGATATCGCCACCGCCAGCAACGTAGGCTTTGGGGCCTGGATGGCCGCCCGCGAGGCGAATGATTTTGGACAATTTGAGGGTGCGCTCGAACGATTGGTGAGCCTGCGCCGGGATGAAGTCGCCTGCCAAGGTCCAGCCGCGCACCCTTATGACCACTTGCTTGAGCAATATGACCCCGGCTCAACCACCGCCCAACTTCAGCCAATGTTCGCCCGTCTCCGGCCCGAACTCGCCAACTTTATCGACACCGTGTCTTCAAGACCACGCCCAAAATCCGTGTCTGGCAAGTGGGCAGTCAACGATCAAAGGTGCTTCTCACATTCTGTCATCTCAACCCTCGGCTTTCGCCTAAACGACGGGCGACTCGACAGCGCAGCGCACCCTTTCACCGTGGGCATGGGCCGTAACGATGTGCGCTTGACCACTCACCTATACGAAGACGACCTGCTGGGAGGCCTCACCGGCACCATCCACGAGGCTGGCCACGGCATGTACGAGCAAGGCCTACCCGCCGACCTCGCCGGCACCTCCATCGCAGCAGCTGCGGGCATGGGGCTTCACGAGAGTCAAAGTCGGTTTTGGGAAAATGTCATCGGCCGCTCATTGCCCTTCTTTGAGTGGTTGGTACCCCTGATCAAACAACACTTCCCCGACGACAACTTGAGCCCTGCCGACTGGTATGGGCATGCCAACCGGGTGGAACCCTCTCTGATTCGAATCCAGGCCGATGAAGCCACATACAACCTCCATATTATCATCCGATTCGAGCTTGAGTTGGCCCTGCTTTCGGGCGAGTTGAGCGTGGCGGACCTGCCCGATGCCTGGAACGCCGCATACAGAGACCTCCTCGGCGTTAGCCCTGACAGCCCCAACGACGGCGTGCTCCAAGATGTCCACTGGTCCAACGGGCTCTTTGGGTACTTCCCCAGCTACACCATCGGCAATTTATACGCGGCCAGCTTTCGCTATCAGATGCAAGATGATGTCCCAGATATGTGGACGAATGTTGCCGACGGGGACTTTGGTCCCGTGCTGGCATGGCTCAGAGACAAAGTACACCGTCATGGCCACAGCCTTGATGCACCCGATATTTTCCGGGCAGCCGTCGGCGATCGTGACCCAGTGGCCGATCTCATGGCCCACCTCAACGAACGCCAGGCCGCGCTGAACTTGAACTAACCCTGCGCCTCACGCCGCCGAGGGATCAACAGTCCGGGCAACTCTGGGCAGGGTGGCTCTCCACCACATCATCAGGGTGAAAGCTCCCCTCCCCCGTTTCGTCAAAGGACACGTAGCCAATCTTCCAGCGATGAGCGCTATTCATAGACGCCGTCATCGTGTCAATCAGCTCACCGTTGATATATATCGACGCTGTGGCGCGGGTCTCACCCCCACCATGATCGGCATAATAATGTGCTCGGATATAGTATTGCATCGCCTGTGGGTTCATCACATTGATGTTTTCAGGGCCATAGCCGCTGGTGTTGTCCAGGGCATAAACCGGGGTTCCCCAAGCGGCTGGCCAGCCGGGAACAGGCGTACAAAACGAGCAGTCCATACAGCCCCACATGCTCTCGCCGTCGGGGATCATATGCAAGTCGAGGTCGGAGTTTGGGGTGTCCCAACTCAGAGCCACGTACAGTTGTTCATTCGGGATAATGTCGGCCACACACACCGCAGGCTCTGAGGCGATGCCATTGAAATCGGTGACAATCAGCTCAATTTGGTAGACCCCTGCCACATCCAAAAACAGCTCTGGGGCTGGCTCGGTCGGGTTGCGAATCGATGTCCGAGAAAGCTCCGGCCGGTCGAGTAAGGTCCACGCATAGTCAAGGGGCTCGGTGTCTTCGGTGTCTTCGGGGTCTTCACTCTCACGGCCATCCATCACCACAGTTTTGGGTGGGGTATTGGCTGCGATGGCATCGCAATTTATCTTCGCGATTGGAAGCTGGTAGTCATCGCCACCATCTCCGCCGAGAAACACCACTGTGACCTCGGGCTCATCAGGGTCAGTGGAGTTGATCACCAGGTCTGTGGCGTGGCCAGAATCGACGTCGGCTGGAGAATATTCGGCGATAACCGTAAACTCACTACCCGCGGCAATCGCTTGTCCTGCGGGGTCGGTGACCAGGCTAAACGGACCATCTTCTAGGCGGACGTCGAGGATGTTGAGCACACCATCGCCCGCGTTGTAGATGGTGAAATACTGGGTGGCGGTTGCGCCAGCGGCCACAAGCCCAAAATCAATGGATCCTGAAGACAATTTGATGTCCGGCGTGGAGCCCTTTGCCCCGGTACCATCGATGTCCATCTCGACAAAGCGGTGATCTTCGTCGGAGCTTTCCACATCCAATCGCGCGGTGTAATGCACATATTCTTGAGGGGTGAACGTCAACTCGAGCTCGGCATACTCGCCAGGGGAGATTCGTTCCAGTTCGTCAACGCCGGAGAGCTCAAACACCCCCTCGTGGGCTGCCGCGACCTTCAGTTGCACATCGACAATATCCAAAGCCCCCGACCCAGCGTTCAAGATCTGAACCGTCTGAGTGACCGGGTACAGTCGCAAAACCTCACCGAAAGACATCAGCCCAGGAGCGATGACAATTTCGGGATTTAAACGCTTGACTGTGGTCTCGGAACTACCGGTACAGGCGGCCAAAATAAGTGCAAAAATCAGGGCGCTTCGGTTCATGACTACTCCGCTTCACATTCGCGAATGGTAGAGATAGATGCAGGTGAATCGCTTGGGACAAACAAGGCTTCATCACCTTCGATTCGAATATGTCCCGCCGACCAAAAATAGTTGTGCACCATGGTGGTCGACCGGGTCTCGGTGATTTCACCGTTCATATAAATGGTAATGGTCGCCTCGGTGGTCATGCCGCCGTTATCGGAAAAATAGTGCACACCAATATGGTAAGCAGTGTCCGTTAAGTCCGTAATGTTGACGGTCTCTGGGCCAAAGCCATCTTCTTCGTCACCGGAGTGCACCCCGGTGCCTCCGCTCGACCAACTGAGCTCGGTATTGCAGTAGCTCAAGTCGTCTGCACCAAACCATAGGCCACCATTGGGCACCACATGAAGGTCGACATCGGAGTCGTGTGTGTCCCAAGTGAGGGCGATATAGAGGGCTTCGACTGGCCTGGCCCGGATGGTGTGCTGCGCGGGGGCGCTGCTCATGCCCGATTCGTTTCGGACCACAAGCTCCACGGTGTAACTTCCGGCAACATCGATATCGATATAGCTCGCTGGGGATGAAGGGCTCACAAGGCTCGCATTGCTGTGGCTTGGCCCGTCGATAAGCCGCCACGCGTAGGTGAGGGTATCGTCGCCATCGCCATCGCCAAGGCGACTGCCCGAGCCATCGAGCATCACAAGCTGAGGCGGGTTGACCTCGGTCTCTCCGGTAATCACCGCGGTCGGATAATCGCTGTCCGGTCCACCGTCGCCCCCCGTCATGGTGACATTCACCTCGGGTTCGTCGGGGTCATCACTCAAAAAGGTGAGGGTGCCCGAATGGCCAGTCATGCCACCATCTGGGGTGTAGGTCAGCAACACCGTGGCAGCACCTCCAGCAGCGACTGTTTGTCCCATCGGATTGTTGAGCACAGCAAAGGCTCCCGATCCGGCTTGCTCGGTGCCATGAATCGTGAGCGGGCCGTCTCCGACGTTGTTGACGAGTACATAGGCTGTGGCCGTCTCGCCGGTGCTGATGGTCCCAAAGTCAACGCTTTCCACATCGAGCGCAATATCTGGCTGTGGCCCGACTACGCCCAACCCTGTGATGGGTACGGACAATACCGGCTGGTCCTCATCGTTGCTCTCGATAAGTAAATTGACTGAGTAGTCCTGAAATGCCGTGGGCTCGAAATGTACTGTCACCGGCCAAGTGTCGGACGGGCTCAACGCCAAAAGCTCAACCGCCACCCCATCGTCATCGACCGGCATATCGAAGGCAATCGTGATCGCGTCCGAGTCGGTCTCGAGGCTAATGCCTGTAATCTCAAGCGTGGCCCGCCCAGCGCTGACGACTTGAATCTCGCGCTCAATGCGGTGGCCTGGCACCACCTCACCAAAGGCGATCTCGCCAGGTGCCACAGAAACACTGGGCGTCAAACGCGTGATCTTGGTTTCGGGGGGAGCACAAGCCGTGAAAACAAAAACGAGCAGTGAAATAAGTGTGGTGCGCATGGTATCTGAGTAATGGTTGAAGCAGGTCGGGCCCACTTGTGGTTATGATGTGCCGGTCCACATCCTACACGGCGCGAGGCCGGCTTGTGGAAACGAACTGTTTGGTGTGACATGCATTCATTGTTTCTTCTGCTTTTATCCTGCAAAGGCTGCGGCGCTTGGTGGGTCATGCCCCAGTTGCCACAGGTCCAACCTGAGGAACCGTCCCCTTTTGACACGGCTGTGGATGACCCCGATCCAGAGGACAGTGGCGATATTCCATTGCCCCCACCCTCGGCTTGCGCAAACGTCGAAGCAGAGCCGAACGGCGTTAACGAGCCCCAAGACCTGCCCCTTGAGGCCTGGATGTGTGGCATATTTGGCGAGCCGATCGACAATGACTACTTCGCCTTTAGTATAGAAGAAGCATCTTGGCTTCGGGTTTGGGTTCGCGCCGCTGAGCTCGGCTCTTTTGCCAACCCACGTGCATTTTTGCTGGACGAAGACGACGGCGACTTTAGCGCCAGCTTTGAAGACAGTTACCTCTCCCAAGACATCGACCGCACTTTCAAGCTCGACCAGGCACGCGACTTGAAGATTGGCCTGCTCGAGCAAGAGATCGGTACCACCCAATTCGGGCCAGACTTTGAGTGGCGCATGCGTGTGAGCGTGGTCAAAGCACCGGTCACTTGGAACACCGAGGAAGCTGTCGACGACGAGGGCGACGATTTCAACAACAATTCCGCATCGCCAGACATGGTCTTTGATGGCGACCGGGTCTTTGGGCGTATGGAGAAGGTCACCAACGACTGGTATGCCATCGACCTCACCGATGAACGCACGGAAGTGGTGATTCAGACCGACGCCTGGATTCATGGCTCCCCGCTCAACCCAGAGCTTTTGGTCAAAGACCCCGATGGCGACACGATCGCCTATGCCTACACCCACGATAATGCTCAAAACTTCGATGCATTGGTGTCTTTCACCGCCCAACAAGCTGGTGAATACCTTATCAAGCTCAGCCCCGTCGATGGATTCGGCGGCCAACCATACTGGTATGTGCTCGATGTAAGCGCTGTGGTCGTCCCATCTGCGGTCGATACCGGCATCGACGATTAAATGGCCTGAGGCCTTGGAGATTTTATGACCCGTTTAACTTTATTTTCTTTGGCAATCCTGATCGGATGCAGCACTAAAGATTCCGGTGCCACCGACACCGATGCGGTCGGCGAATCCAACACAAACACCGACACCGGAACCGAAGCAGACACAGGGTCCCCTGCGCTTTGCACCGCAGACATCAAAGGGCTCGACCCACAAGATACCGACGACGGTTGGTTTTACCGAGATCGCCTGACCGTCGAGTTCGAGGTGGTGCCCGAATTTGAGGCCGTTAGGTTTTCGTTGACGGACGCCTCCGGTGCTGACGTCCCTTTTACGGTCACCTGGAACCCCGAGCATAGCCTCGACGCTTATATCGCCGCCGATCTCACAGGCTCCACCGTGTACACCCTGAGCGTCGGGTGTCAAAACGACATGAGCGCCACCTTCCAGACCAGCGAATACGGCAGCCCCTTCGTTGGGGACCCAACTACCCTGGTTGGCAATGTCTACGAACTCGACCTGCCCAACGCCAACTTTACCGAGCCCCCAGCCGTGGGTGCATTGCTCGGCTCCTACTTGACCTCACCTTTATTGGCCAGCGTCCAAGCCGTCACGGATGATGCGTTGACCTTATTGGTCGCTCAAGGCATTTGGGACGAAGACGGCATCGCTCACCAAGACATGGGCACCGGCACCTACGACTTTCCGCCAGCCGACTTCAGCGCAGCGCCCTTCTTTGTGGCAAGCACCGACTTGATAGACATCGTTTACCAAAGCGGGTCCACCACCGCGAACATCCCCATGCACAATATGCGTTTGGAAGGCACCTTCGCCCCCGACGGCACTTCCCTCGGCGGCGCCTGGATTGGCGGGCTGGTGGATACCCGCAACTTGGGGCCCTTGCTGGAGATTGGCGATAGTGGCGACGACGAGGTGGTCTGCGAGTACCTGTCCGTCTTTGGTGTGGACTGCATCGACTGCGGAGATGGCGACGAACTGTGCTTGTACGTAGAGGCGCACTTTGGCGATGCGGACTTGGTCCCTGGTCTCACCCTCGATCCCGACCCACTGGGCCGCTGATAAGCACGGGGGCGTTCATGGTCGGAGCCTTCATTTCGGGTGGCGCGCTGATTGGGTTTTTACTGCTCAGTTTTTTCCTCCCAAGAGACCGAAGCCAAGGGGTCGTCACTGGTGACACCGCCATCAACGTGGCGAATGGCTTGTTGCTCTTCGGACTTAAGTTGACCGGCATCACCTGGGTGGCCAGCCGGCTTCAGATCGGGTGGATGGAGGCTTCGGTCCTAAGCCACCCATTCCTCCAGTTCTTGGCCGCCTTTTTCCTATTGGATTTTAGCCGTTATTGGCTGCATCGTGCCCACCACCGGCTGCCCTGGCTTTGGTTTTTTCATCGGGTCCACCACATGACAGAGCGCTTGGATGCCACTGCTGGCCTCCGGATGCATATCGTTGATTTTATTCAACTTTCACTGCTTCCAGTCCTCCTATTTAGCGCGCTACTCAACACATCCTCGTGGGCGGCTTGGGTGCTTCCCGCGGCCTTGGCGGTTGGCGTTCTTTTTGATGCTTTTGAACATGCCAACTTAAGATGGCACCCTCAACACCCCGGTGCGCGCATCTGGGGCACAGTGTTCAACCATCCCCACTTTCATGCGTGGCACCACACCAAAGACGGCGCCCGCTGCGATGGAAATTATGGCAACGCCTTGGTGATTTGGGACCGGGTTTTTGGGTCAGATGTCACGGGTGATGAGCTCCCCGAAGCATACGGGCTTGAGCCAGACCAAGCCTTGGTCAACGGGATCGTGGCCATGCAATGCTTGAAGCGACAGAGAACCTGATGCGCCTTCGCCTTGGCATAATTCTTGTCGTCACGATGGCGTGTCTGGCAGCTGTGCTGTCCCAAATTGAATGGGAGCACGCCAAAGGGGCCTTGCAACAGACCCAGTGGTGGACTTTCGGTCCTGTTTTACTGTGCTATCTGATCGCCCACGGCTTTCGGACACTTCGTCTTGGGGCCTTACTGGGCAGCCCAATTCCGTTTCGCTCCCTATTTGCCATCAACAGCGTGGGCTTTTTGGCGATCAATGTGGTGCCGCTTCGGTTGGGGGAATTGGTCCGGCCAGCGATGCTCGTAGAACGCCACGGGCTCAGCTTTGGTCAGGCCATGGCGGCAATCGTGATGGAGCGGCTGCTCGATATGTGCACCCTATTGGTGATGCTGCTCGGACTCAGCTTTTGGGTGGCGCTACCCGCAGAGGGCTTGATGGTTCAGGGCATCGATGTGATCGGAGCAGGCCAGCGCTTCGCGGGGGTCATCGTGGCCTTGGGCTGTGTGTTTGGGGGGCTCTTGGTATGGATTGGTGAGCCAGCCATCGCCCGGCTTGAGACCACGCCATTTTTGGGGCGCTCGTCATCCTTTGTTCGCCGTTTTCGAGAGGCGATCATCAGCTTGTTGGCCACCCCGCTGACCCTGCTCAAGGTCGTGGCCCTCACCGCAGCACTTTGGGGCACCACATTGCTGGGCATCGGCGTCTTTATGTGGGGCTTTCCGGGCATCCCAAGCACAGTGGGCGCGGTGTGGACCACCTGGTCGATCACACTGGCTGGCATGACCGCCCTGCCTACCCCCGAGATCGGAAGAGCACACATCTGA
>OBJC01000031.1_pt1 | contig 29636 bp, 24 predicted proteins | sample 1481521 | NCBI WGS metagenome assembly OBJC01 (sample SAMEA2341961, study PRJEB22496) | metagenome | biome: marine; feature: hydrothermal vent; material: water | place: Pacific Ocean | collected 2011/2012 | reverse complement strand
ACGGACAGACGTGGCCATATCAGCATCGAGGATGTGGATATTGGTCTCACCTTCGTATTTCATGCCCCGGTTATTCCAGTTCGCTGAACCGACCATGATGAACTTATCGTCCACCAAACGAAGCTTGCTATGAATGTTTATTGGCTGATGGTGAAATGCCACATCGTCCCCAAACCAGCCACCACTGATAGTGAGCGCCGATGTTCTGAGGGTAAACAACTGATAGCGCTCTGGTGTGGAGCCGCGAAAGGTGGCATCCGCGAGGTGGGTGTACTTCAGGCCGGGGTCCCAGTCCTCTACGGGGTTGGTCACCACGGTGAGCCGAAGCGCAGGGTTGCCGAGCATCGCGGCTTTAAGCTCGTCCTCAATATCGGGTGCCCTGAAGTATTGGTCCTCTATGATCACATGACGGCTGGCATTTTTGAGGGCCTTTTGGTGGGATTCGAGGATGCTTTGGTTGGCCAAGGGTGTCGGGCTGGTGCGCACGACTTGAATCAATGTGCCACCGTCCTCAACATTATGCGGCTCATCGAGAGAAAACCGTGTCGCATTTTCAGCGTATTTGCTCCCGTCATCGATACCCAGGTCCCACCGGTCCACGAAGATGCCCTCTAAATCTCGGGCGGCCGGCCCGATGAGGTGGACCCCGTAGTCACGCCGGGGGATCCCGTCGGGGTAGGCGCTCCCAACCGAGACCGCTAAGCGTTCATCGGTGGTGGCGTCGAAATCCATCCGGCGATGATCAAAGACCAAGTGCTCGGCGGTGTCCCAATCCAGTGCTTTGATATTATGACCGCCCAAAAAGGCTTCTTTTCCATCGATAACCACGAATTTTTGATGCCAGCTTGCGGCTTGGAACGACCATGAAGGGGTCCAAAACTCGGCAGAATCACCGAGGTCCAGCCCCGCATACCGAGGGTTGGTCAACACCCGGCTGGCGAAGGAGAAGTCTGGGATGGTGCTGCTGTACTCACCACTGGTGGGCACAGAGACGGTGTTGCCTTGAAGGATGACCTGGAAGTCATCATCGGCTTGTTCTGCGCGGTCGAGCAGCTGTTCATCTGTGTTGAGAATCACATCCCAATCGAGCGAAGATTCATAAAACCGGTTGACCAGTATTCGCCGCTCGGTGCCATCGATGGCATTCAGCAAGGCCATCGCGGTGTTGCTCCTCCGCTCATAGGTTGTCATGTCCAAATGACCGTCCGGCCGGCTCAACTCAAAATCGGACTCCCACCACCAAGTGCTCCAGCTGACGCGCTTGTGGGCAGTCTCAAGGCTGCGTTGCAGGGCCTCGAAAAAGGGTGCGCCGCCAATGAAGAAACGCAGTTCATTAAAAGAGGGGGGGGGAGCGGTCGCGGCGAACCACGCATGGTCTAGGCCAATGAAGACTGTGGTGAATGGGCAATTATGCCCATCTACAATACGGTGGTCCGAAAAGGTGGTCGCCCGGGCTCTTCCGGTTGGTGTGGACCACTCCCAGTGGCCGCCGTCGTCATCTTGGGTGAAGACCAGTTGAAGCGTTGTGTCCAGGTGGTCTGCTGCGCTTAGAGCGAGATTAAAGACCGTGGCGTCAGCATCTGTGCCAAGCCAGATACTCGCCGGGGCCAAAGCCTCCGTGGGGGCCATGACCGTGCCATCGTGAATGATGCTCGCCGAGGCCAGATCTTGGCCCCAGATATCCAAGGGTACAAGCTCGAGAATGTGGTCGACGGCACACGAGTCAGGGGGCGAAGTTGGGCTTGCTCCCTCCTCACCTGTGTCGGCGGCACCACCCAATAGCGAGGTCAGGTTGCTGAGTTCCCCCTCCATCGGAGCACAAGCTGCCATCAATAAGACTGGCAGCAGGCCTTTCATCGGAAGCCGTCGGCGATGATCTCAAGCCGGTAGGGCGAGGTACATCCTTGACCTTCATTGCTGTAGACGACGGCCTCATAATACCCAGTGTTGTCACCGGTCAGCATGCCGCCAAAGTCCAAGACCTCGTCCTCTCCCAATCCTGCATCGTTTTCCTCGGCGACAAGGCCATGGAAGGTCCCCTCGCTGTCTTCTACCCAGTACAGCTCGAGACCGTAGTCCGCATCATCAGGCACGCCGTATAGCCACAGCTCAATGTCGAACCAGTCGAACCACCCATCTTCGAGATAAAAGCGGTAGATGTCCACATCGGAAGCGGGGGAAATATATCCCTCAATGACGATGGTGCCTTCGGTCAAGTCACCCACATCGGCGGCGGTGACGTCGTTTGGCTCGAAGTCGTCGCCATTAAAGTCTTCGTCGATGCGGCCGTCACAGTTGTTGTCAATCCCGTCGCATTCGTCCCGGGCTACGTCGGGGTGGATGGCGTCGTTGGTGTCATCGCAGTCGCCCTCCGACACGGTAAAACCGTCGTTGTCATAATCGTTGTCGGCATCAGCATCAGCATCAGCATCAGCATCGGCGTCAGCATCGGCGTCAGCATCGGCGTCGGCGTCGGCATCGGTATCGGCGTCAGCATCGGCGTCAGCGTCATTACCTGGCTCGACGGACCAATCCCCCAATTCTACCTGCTCCGCAGCATCGTCATCTTTTTTGTCGCCGCCACAGGCCAGTATTGCCATGAGTACTGTGAACATGATGCCCTCCAGTCTCCATCTTAATCATACATAGTGGGGCTTGGTTGCCGGCTGGGATCAATGTTGCGTCGGTGTCACAAGCCTAAGCCCTGGGCAGCAGATTGGAGGGCCGGGTATTGGCTGTCTGCGGTGTCGATCAGGTGGCCTAAGATCGATTGGAAAGTCTGAAACCCCATGCCGTCGTCCAAGTTTAATTCCGCGCTCAAGCTTATTGCCCCCGAGCTTGGGTTGAGTTGGAATTTTCCGATCAGCAATTCGTAGTTCATGACCGCCAGTTGGGTCAACAACAAGACCATCGCTGTAGAGGAGGTCGCAGCCTCAAGGTCCAAATACCCGGCAGTCACCATAAACAGTACATTTTCACGCTCAAAAACCTGGATATTCACCTTGAATGTTGTGTTGGCGCCTTTGACTGGGATGGAGATGACCGTGTCAGAGACGGCCTCGATCTCGTTGTAGCCAGCCCGGTTTAGATACTGTACAACCCCGGTCATGGTGACCTCGCGCAGATAATCAGCGGGTGCAGCAGATTCAGAGCACATCTCGAGTTTGTCACGCAGCTCGGTATTTTCACGGTGCAGCAATTGGTTTTCGACCCGCATGACCTTGGGGGCGAAAAAACAGCCGCTGAGCAAGACAAGGAAGATGATGTTCACATCCACAGGGTAGCTGTCGTGAAGGAACAAATCTACAGCGCAGTTTAAAAGTTGGTGATCTCGCGGGTGAGGCGGCTCACATTCAGCCTGCCTTCGAGGTCGGCGTAGCCAAGGATGCTGCCCGCCCATGTGCTGGAGATTTCGCCATCCCAAATGCCGCCTTCAGAGGAGAAGGGAAGCTCGAAACCCAGGACGGGAATGGTGACAAAAGCGTGGCCACTCAATGTTGTCTCCTCAAGTTCAAAGTCGAAGCTGTGGTCCAACTCGAAGGTCATGAGCCCGAGCACATCGATGGTGCATGTGGAGTCTCCCACCGCCGTTTCACCATATGCGTCGACGACGATGATGGCCGACCCAATACACGATGTCCCGACGGGGGTGCCTTCGTAGTCAATCTTGAAGCCGATGATCATATCGCCCACATAGGTGCCGGCGTTTCGGTGCTGAACCAAAACCCCGCCCACGGTATGAGCAACTCGGCTGCCGTCCGGGAGGGTGGCTACCGCAGATATATTATGGGACCCGATGTCGATGCTATCGTCTTCAAAGCGGTCACCCTCAACCATCCAATCCTCGTCGACATCAGAGTGCCATTCGATTTGCTCAAAGTTCAGCACTGTTCCATCGGGGGCTTCAACGATGGCCTCAAAGCTGTTGTCTTCACCATAGGGCAAAAAATCACCGGAGGCTGGCTGCACAATGTGGATCATCGCCCCCTCGAATGCCGCAATCTCCTCCTCGGTCAGCCCTTCGTCTGCTTCTCCGGTGTCTCCGGATTCATCATGCTCAAGGGTGTCACCACTGGCCGTTAGCCCGCCTTCCTTGATATGGACGCCTAAGTTAGCCCCGCAGCCCAAGGCCAAAATGATGATGAACCCAAGGGTGAAACGGGGCATTTGAACTCCAACTGTCTCCCAAGGATGGCAGGAACAGGTCACCACGGCAATCAAATTTTGTCCGACTCCAAATTTCGGAACCTACGACGGTTGTGGTGGAATGGTGATGATTGGAGTGTTAGCGGGTGGTCCTCAACTTGGAGAGACCATGCTCACTTCCCTTCTGCTTTTAAATGTGGCATTCGCCGGAGACTGCGATGTGGCGTCCATGAGCAAAGAGATTGTCGAGATGGGGCCCCATGAGGCCGCCCCGTTATTTGTAAGCCTAGCGAAATGCGACCCCAAGGCAGCCAAACGGATGGCGGCCAAGGTCATGCCAACGCTTATCGGTGAGCAGTCCGGTTTTGAGGCGGCGATTGCTGCCATCGAGGTGGGGGAGGGCCAACTGGTTTTGGATTGGATCGCTGGGCTTGAACGCGATGAGCAGTCCCGGGCTGTGCGGGTGTTTGGTGTCGGCTGCCAAGAGAACCCGGCGATTCAGGTTTTTTTGGTGGGCGCCGAGAAGCGTCTGGAAGAGAAGTTTTGGTCCGACCGCTGGTATCGCGCCTTGACCGAGTGCCGAACACCAGGGACAACCGGTGTGCTGAGTGCAAAAGTAGAGGCCGGCGTGGGCAGCGATCGGGGTGCCTTTTTCAGTATTATCGAGGCTTATTCGGTCAACCTCGGCGATTTGGCCATCCCAAAACTGGTGGCCCTCGTCGAGGCTGAATCAGACAAGGAAATGCAAATCAATCTTGTGGGTGCTTTTTCGGATGCGGCACAGGCTGGCACCGTCAACGGTGTCAACGTCGAGATAGCCGGGATGGCGGCCACAGCGCTTCGGCAATTGGCGCCTAAGTTGGCACCCGAAGCGGTGGACAAGGCCCGCATGACCTTGAATGTATTGCTCGACGAAGCGGGGGCTGATGCGTTGGTCGCTGTGCGCTTTAAAGACAGGCTTTCCGACGACCAAACGCTCCTGTATGGCACCGTGGCCTTTGAAAATGCAGTGTGTAAAAATGGAAAGTCTGTCCAACGCTACCATGTGGCCGAGGTGGTCGACCCTGGGCAAACCTGGCCAGACCAACTTCAAGACAAGGTACGGAGCAACGCTGAGTTACTTTGGACGCTCAATTTGGCCGAACGCTGTAAAGGCGAAGGTGAAGTGCTGTACTTTACGCCCGATGCACCGTTTATCGACGCAGATGCCTTCAAGAAGTGGACCAAAGCCACCATTCAGGACCAGATTAAGCCAGAAGCCAAGAAAGCCACTCGGGTGGATGAAGAGCCGATCGGTCTTTAAGTTTAGACCGGCGCCTGGCGGCCCAATGCACTGAGGTACAGCACGGCTGCTTGGCGGGTGGGCATGCCCTTGAAAAGCGACACGGCAGTTGTCAGTACATCTCGGCGGCTGACTTGTCCCACCAAGATCCCATCTCGGACCACGGGCAGGCGGCGAACCGGATGGGCCAAAAATAGGTCGGCCATGGTCATGATGTGGGTGTCTTCTGAAATCGATATCACCTGTGTCGACATCACCTCGCCGACCAGCGAGAAGGGCACCCGGTGATGGACCGCCCGCATCAAGGCTTTGATGCAGTCCTGTTCGCTGATCACGCCCACCACGCGTCGCGCATCGTCAACGACCGGTGCCCCAGAAATCCGATGCTTGAGCAAGCCTTTCACCACCTCGACAACCCGCTGATCTCGTCGTGCAGTAAAGAGGCGCTTGGTCATTATTTGGGAGGCAGTCGCCCAATCGCTGGTTTGACCGATGTTTCTCTGCGTGTGCCCAAACATCATGATTCTCCAATATTTATATGGTGGCTTATGATGCACATATCATAAAAATACAGGTTAAACCTCATTTTTTAGAGTTTTTTAAATCTTATCCTGCCGTCATGGGCACAAATAAAACCGGTATTAATGGCTCGTCGGGTAGTCGTCGTTCATGGTTGTACACCCGCATAAGGATCTGTTTTTTCCGTGCGCCCACGGGTATAATCATTTGCCCTTGGGCACTGAGTTGGGCCCTGAGTGCATGTGGAATGGCGTTGGGCGCAGCGGTCACGATGATGCGGTCGAAGGGCGCAAAGGCGCAGAGCCCATCAAAGCCGTCTCCGAGGTGGGTTTGGACATCTCCGGCACCCAAGGCGTTCAAGGTTTGTGTGGCCCGAGCCTGAAGCCGTGGTCGAAGCTCCAGGCTGTGAACCTGCACCCCAAGAGCAGATAGGATTGCTGCTTGATAGCCCGACCCTGTTCCCACCTCTAAGACACGCATGCCGGCAGATAGCTGAAGGGCCTCCGTCATCAAGGCCACCAGATAAGGCTGGGATATGGTCTGGCCTTCACCGATGGCCACGGGACCGTCGCGATAAGCGAGATCACGGTTTGTCTCTGGAATAAACAGGTGCCGTGGAACGGTGGAGATGGCTGCGATCACGGCTTCATCTCGGATATGCCGAGCCCTAAGCTGTGTGGCGACCATCTCGGCCCTGGCGGCCGTGTGGTCCATTAGGTCGGTGGCGCGGGTAAAGCCTTTTGAGGGCCGGATTCTTCTGGGTCGCCGGACGGGTCTTCATCAGAGGCGCCCTCTGGTGCGGGTATCCGTTCAAAGGTGATGATGGCATCTTCGCCGGTTCCTTCTACATCAACCTTGACCAAGTCCCCAGAATCATAGCCGCCAGCTACGATGGCCTTTGACATGGGGTTGAGCAGGTATTGTTGAATCGCACGCTTGAGTGGCCGTGCTCCAAAGGCCGGGTCAAAACCCGCATCGCAGAGGACTTCTTTGGCGCTCGGAGTGACCTCGATGTTCAAAAACCGGTTGGCCAAAAGCCGCTTGACCCGTCTCATTTGAATCTCAAAGATCTTGGCGATGTCTTCTCGTGTGAGGGCGTCAAACACGATGACGTCGTCGATGCGATTCAAAAACTCGGGCTTAACGGTTCGTTTGAGTTCTTCCATCACGCCCTTCGTGGCCTTCTCGCGGTCGCCGGCGGCTTCCATGATTTTCCGCGAACCGATGTTGCTGGTCATGATCAGCACGCAGTTCTTACAGTCGATCGTGCGGCCTTTGGAGTCAGTGATTCGCCCATCGTCGAGCAGTTGCAGCAAAATATTGAACACGTCTGGGTGCGCTTTTTCAATCTCGTCGAGCAGGACCACCGAATAGGGCTTGCGACGAATCGCCTCGGTCAGCTGGCCGCCTTCCTCGTAGCCAATGTACCCAGGAGGCGCGCCGATAAGCCGAGCGACGGAGTGTTTCTCCATAAACTCCGACATGTCGATGCGCAGCATGGCGTGCTCGTCGTCGAACATAAACTCTGCCAAGGCGCGGGCGAGCTCGGTTTTACCCACACCTGTCGGGCCTAAAAAGATGAATGAACCGATGGGGCGGTCGGGGTCTTGTAGCCCGGCTCGGGCTCGGCGAACCGCGTCGGAGACGGCCACCACCGCATCGTGTTGCCCGATAATTCGGCCGTGGAGGTTGTCCTCCATTCCCAATAAGCGCTCTTGTTCACCTTGGCTGAGCTTGGCCACGGGGATGCCCGTCCAGTTGGCGACAACGGTTGCGATATCGTGTTCGGTGACCATCTCTCGCAAGATGCCACCCGCGTCACCTTGAAGGTCAGCCAGCTTTTGGCTCGAGTGTTCAATTTGCCTGTTCAGCTCAGGGATTTCACCAAATTTGATGCGGCTCGCGCCTTCGTAATCCCCCTCTCTTTCAGCGATGTCCAGTTGATGAGAGGCATCTTCAAGTTGCTCTTTTGCGTTGCGAATCGCATCGATGGCTTCTTTCTCGCTCATCCACTTGGCGCGCATTTCGTTGGCCTGCTCTTCGAGGGCTGCCATCTCCTCTTTCATCAAGTCTGCTCGCTCGATTGTGGCCTTGTCTGTTTCTCGCGACAAGGCTTGCAGCTCGATCTTCATGCCTCGTATATTCCGCTCCATGCTGTCGATGGGCTGCGGTGTCGTCTCTATCTCCATTCGAAGACGGCTGGCCGCCTCGTCGATGAGGTCAATGGCTTTGTCCGGCAGTTGGCGGCTGGAAATGTAGCGGTCGGACAAGGTGGCTGCGGCCAAAATGGCATCGTCGAGAATCTTGATGCCATGGTGAACCTCATATTTTTCTTTGATCCCCCGCAAAATACGAATCGTGTCGTCAACCGAGGGCTCCTCGATCAACACGGGCTGAAAGCGCCGCTCCATTGCCTTGTCTTTTTCGATGTGCTTGCGGTATTCGTCCAAGGTGGTCGCACCGATGCAACGCAACTCTCCGCGTGCCAGCGCGGGCTTGAGCATATTCCCAGCATCCATCGAGCCCTCGGATTTTCCAGCGCCCATCAAGGTGTGAAGCTCGTCAATAAACAAGATGACCTGCCCCTTCGCGGACTCAATCTCGGTGAGCAATGCTTTGAGGCGCTCCTCGAATTCACCCCGAAACTTGGCGCCAGCCACCAAGGCTGCGAGGTCCAGAGACAGCACCTTTTTATCGGCCAAACTCTCCGGGATGTCACCGCTGGCGATCCGTTGAGCGATACCCTCAACAATCGCGGTTTTGCCCACGCCGGGTTCTCCGATCAGGACCGGGTTGTTTTTGGTGCGGCGGCTCAAGACCTGAAGCGTGCGTCGGATTTCGTCGTCCCGGCCTATCACTGGGTCGAGTTTTCCTTCGCGGGCATCCTTGGTCAGGTCCCGGGTGTACTTTTCGAGTGACTCGTAGTTGGCTTCAGCATCTTCTCCCGACACCGATTGCCCCCCACGCAAGATTTGTAGCGCCTCTTCGATGCGGGCGCTGCTCAGCCCGTGGTCGCGCATGAGTTGACTGGGTTTGTCTTTGATTCTGCCCAGGGCTAAAAACAGCACCTCGGTGGCGATGTGGGAGTCGCCCATGCCCTTTGCGATGTCGTCTGCCTCGTCGAAGACCGATTGGAGTTGGCTCGATACCCGCGCTTGATTGCCCCCAGAGGCGCTGGGCAAACCGTCGACCAGTTTGGCTGCCTCACGGCTGAGGGCGGCGATGTCCGTCTCGATATGGGCGAGTAATGAAGCGACGACACCTTGGTCTTGAGTGAGCAACACCAACAGCAGGTGCTGGGGGCGAATCTCAGGGTTGCCTTGTTTGCCGGCCAAGGCTTGTGCATCACCGATGGCTTCTCTGGCTTTGACGGTAAATCGGTCGTATCTCATGGTGCTCTCTGGTCTTGCGGATCCGGCTAGCGCCCCATGCGCTGTGTGTCGGGCCCAGTGTAGTCACAAGGTGGGGTCTAAGGAACAAACAACTCACCTCGGGTCTTCCCCACAGGCGCTGTATGCGCTACGTTTCGCCTTATGAAGTGTGCATTTTGGTTCATTTTGGCTTGTGGCCCCACCGACGCCAAACCCCAGTCGGTGCAAAGGGTGCAGGTCGTCGCGACCACGCTCAGGTATTGCCTTCGTGTGGCCGCCGGTTTGAAGTCCAAGGGTGATAATGCAGGGGCCATTGCCCATGTACGGGCGTGCTATCAACGGCATTTTGTGCCGATGGCACCAACGCTTCGGGCACGAAATCCCAAAGCGACCCTTTCACTGGAGTATGGCTTTGGCCTGCTCGGGCATACGATGGGTAAACGGCAGGCTGATACCACCGCTTTGGCCGACCAGTTGGCGGATAGGGTTGAGGCTGTGGTGGCTTCTCTGGTGGTCGTCGAACTCCCCCAGGCTCAAGACTCGCCGCCAGTCGATTGAACATCAGCCATAAGTGCCCGCGCATAGCGGGCTTGTGTGCTACGTTGTGCATCGGAAATCGGAGGCGGTCGATGCGGTGTGTTCCCTTCATTTTGATGACGATGGCGTGCGGCGGTGATCCGTCCAATAAGAGCGATGATACCGGCGGTGCTTCGGGTGACAGCGGGGGCTCTTCTGTTGTCTTTGTCGATGCCGATCGCGATGGTTTTCTGGCCGAAGACGACTGCGATGACAACGACTGGCGGGTCTTTCCAGGTGCAATCGAAATTTGTGATGGCAAAGACAACGACTGCAACGGTGTTGTCGACGACGGCTTTGACCTTGATGGCGATGGTGCGTTCGATATGGACCGCTGTGATTTCGGCACCGATTGCGATGAGGGAAACCCCTTGGTGCCTGCGAGCGAGATCCCATACGATGGCATCGATCAAGACTGCGATGGCTCAGACCTGAACGATGTGGACGGTGATGGCTTCGACGGTCGGGCCGGTGGTGGCAATGACTGCGATGACTTCGACGCCGGTGTTTATCCCGGAGCAGTAGAAATTCCCCGTGACGGCATTGATCAAGACTGCAATGGCGTGGACTTGAACGATGGTGATGACGACGGCTTTGAGGCGACGAGTCTTGGGGGCGACGACTGCGACGATGACGACGACCAAGTCCATCCAGACGCCATGGATTGGTACGGCGATGGGGTCGACCAAAACTGCGATGGTACAGACGGTGGCTTGTTTAGCGCGGCGAACGCCCCAGTTGTGATTTCAGGGACTGCCGGAGAGTATGCGCTGGTAGGCCATGATATCGCCGTGTGCGACCTCGACAGCGATGGGCTTTCAGACCTGGTCATTACAGCCCCTTATGCCGGTGATTTTCAGGGCGCAGTGGGCGTGTTTTATGGGCGAAACGCGGCAAGCTGGGGCCAGATGACCCTTGACCAAGCGGGGACGTATTTGTTGTCCGATACCACAGCTTGGGGTTTTGGGGTCGCCTGTGCGGACGTCAACGGTGATGGGCGCGACGACCTGGTCATTGGGCAAGGCGAGCTTCAGTTCGGGCCGTTTGTATCGGATTATACGGTTCAAATTATTTACGGCATGGGCGGAATGTTGCCCGGCATGATGGACGACCGCGACGCCGATGCGAGCTTGACCGTCGATCTCGGCGCGCCGGGTGGCGTGGGTGTGATTCAAGCAGGTCTTTTGACCGCGACAGACCTCTCTGGCGATGGAAAGGCCGATATTATTATCGATCAAAATGTTGGAACCACCACATTTGGTGTGTCTGCAGTTTGGACCATTCCAGGGGATGATTACCGCGGTGTATACGCCATGGACGAACTCGTTTTGGCCACGATTGCGGACCCTCAGGGCGACACCGTGTCGACCTTGGTGAGCCACGGCGATGTGTATGCGGTGGGTCAGTCTACCTACCGGCCAGGTTTTGTGGAAGGCGGCGATGAATCGTTGGTCCCCATGGGTGGTAAGGTCAGCGTATTGGCCCTATTGGCCGGCGATTACACCTCGATCAGCGATGCGGCATCCATCACGTTCTCCCTCGATGAAGCGGCTGGACTGGGGGCCGAGGTGGCCTTTGGTGACTTCGACAGCGATGACAATCTCGACTTGGCCATGGGCGCGCCCTTGGCAAACGGGGGGGCTGGCTGTGTGTATTTTGTGAGCGACATCGATGAGCTTATCGCCACTGGCGGCCCCAGCAGTTTGCTGATGCCTGCGGTGGACGTTGAGGCCGCTGCCGACAAAACCTTGTGCGGCGAAGCGGGTGTGTTGGGCGAGGGCATCGCCTTGGGTAAAGACGTCGATGGCGACGGTGTGAACGATGTGCTGGTCGCAGAGGCCGGCGCTGACGGTGTTGGCGTGGTTTGGCTCATCTCAGGGGCGGGACTGGATGCAGCCTTGGCCACCGTTGGCCCTGAGGGTTTGGCCCTTTTGGGCATTCGTGCTCAGTATCCATCCGAGAGAATCGGCCAAAGCATGTTGATGGCCGACCTTGATGGCGATGGTCTTGATGACTTGATCATCGGCTCTAGTCATCACCCCAGCCCAGCCGATGTCGGTTTGGCCATGTCCGGTCGTGTGGCTGTGTTTTTGAGCTCTGGCTTTTAAAGCGGCGTGGTTTCCGGCGTCTCAGCCGGCGATACCCACTTCTTCGTCGAGCACGCTGCGTGTGCGCTTGTACAGAAATTGTGCCTGTTGTGGGTTGTCTCCAATGCAAACGACCCCAAGTTTTCCAAATTCTGAAAGCGCACCCATCAAGTGAAAGACCACGCCTCGCTCGGTGTTCGCGTGAAAGTGGAGGTCATGGTACACCGCGATATCAATCAAATCATCTGGGCTGAGCCCTTTGTAATGGTCTGACTGAAGCGTGTCTGAGGCGTAGTAATATTTGGGCTTGGCATTTTGTGCATAGAAGTCACCAGACATCATGTCGTAGTTGCCGTCGGTCAAAAATCGCAGGGTCAAAAATGGGTGTGTGGTGCCGCCCTTTCTCAAGTTGACCTCGATGGCGTGATGTTCCCAGCCGCCATCTTTGGTGGGCACCGATACAAAATCGGTCGCGAATCGTCCCAAGACCCCTTTGCTGGCAAGCACCTCGGCCACCCGCAGGCCAGCGGCTTGGATGTCGAGCCGGTAGGCATCATCCGCAGGGAAGGTGCAGCCCAAAAAAACCTGTCCGGATGGGCCGCCCAAAACCTGGTCGTGGGTGGAAATGGCTTGCGCGCCTCCGATAGCGTTGACCCGGCACTGGCATGAGGGGGAGCGTTTGTTTTCTCCCTCGACGAACATTTCGACGATGCCTCCCATATCGGCGTACTTGGCGGCAAAAGGCTCCCACGACTCGAATTTGGCCTCAAATTTTAGTTCAGGCAACCGGTCACGAATCTGATTTTGGAGGTCTGAAGCCGAACTGGATGAGATGCCATCAAAGTAAAATAAGGCGTTGCCTTCTCCCGAGAAACCCTCATTGAGCTTGACCACCGCTCGACGCATATCTGGATATCGGCCCTTGAGTGTAGCGAGGGCTTCGGCGATTTCGTCGGAAGAATGCAGGCGTTCAAAACCATCTGGAAACTGTACTCCGGCCTCTCGGAAGGTCTCGCGGCATCCTGACTTTGTACCCAGGTCCAGCAGGGATGGGTCGTTGGCATAGAGGGGAATATTGAGGGCGACCGACAAGGTGCGCTCGAGTGCGCTGGAGTTGAAGCACACCATATGGGCCGTGGTGAACCGCCCGATGATGCGTTGAATATTCCGAAGCATCCGTGGGCGGCTTAGGATTTTTCCAGACAAAGGGTTGTTGGACGAATCAGAGCAATCCATCAACATCAAGCGCTTGCGGGCGTGACTGGTCGGCACACCGGAGAGCAGGTGGAGGTAATAGTCCACGACGGTTGGGCTGATGGCAGAGGATGTGAGGAACAACACTTGTGTTCGAGGGCGACGAAGCAGCATTAAGAAAAAGAGCAGCCGCTCCTCATAATGATGGGCACCTGAAATTTTGGACAACTCTCGGGGGTCCATGGACAGGCTGGGGACGACCACGACCAGGTGCTCGGCGCGGGGGTCGTGAGAGACACGCTCGTATAGGCTGGGCAATTGGGCTTGCAAGGCCGCAAAGGCGGCGAGTTCTTGTTGGGAGCCGGGGGTGGGCTGAAGCACCTCATAAGGCTACACCGGTTGCCAGCCTGACTCAATGCAAATGCGGTGAACCTCTGTGAAAAATATTATGACGCAGCCCCTGATCGTCCTCAAAAATAAGGTCCATCAACAGCCGGTTGTCTTGGGCGGCCCTGCGCTTGTGTTGATTGCGGGGCCTTGTGTGATCGAGTCTGCGTCCCATGCTCACAAGATGGCGGCAGCCCTCAAGGAGATCGCTAACCATGTGGGGCTTCCATTCGTTTTCAAGGCCAGCTTTGATAAGGCCAACCGAACAGCAGTCGACGCCTTTCGCGGTCCTGGCCTAGACGAGGGCCTGGAGATTCTCGGAGACATCAGGTCGTCGCTCGGGGTGTGTGTCACCACCGATGTTCACACGCCTCAGCAGGCGATTCGGGCGGCTGAGGTTGTGGACTTGCTTCAGATACCGGCATTTCTATGCCGCCAAACGGACTTGCTCGTGGAGGCAGGGCGAACCGGCCTTCCCGTCAATATCAAAAAAGGTCAGTTTCAGGCGCCGTGGGATATGGCCCCGGCCATTGAAAAAGTGCGCACGGGAGGCGATGGGGGTGTGATGCTCACCGAACGGGGCGCAAGCTTTGGATACAATAATCTCGTGGTCGATCTTCGGAGCTTGGTGGCGATGGCCCAGATGGGGGTGCCGGTTTGTTTTGATGCGACCCATGCCACCCAAAGCCCGGGGTCGGCTGGGCGGCATAGCGGTGGCGATCGGCGCTTGGCACCAGTGTTGGCCCGTGGGGCGGTCGCAGCAGGCGTGGATGCTGTCTTTTTGGAGGTTCACGATAACCCTGACGAGGCCCTCTCCGATGCTGCGGTTCAACTCCCAATCGACACCCTTGAGCCTTTGTTGTCGAGCCTGATGGCCTTTCATGAGCTTCGTCGCCTTAGCTTGGGTGACCATCCGCATTGTTGAGTTGCTCGAACTCACCCGGGGTGGCCGTCCAGTGAATACAGGTGACCGGGCAGGCGTCGATGGCATCTTGAATGAGGGCCATGTCGCCCTGCTGAGCTGTCACCACGGCCTTTGCGTCGTCTGGGAGTACAAAAACAGCGTCGGTGTTTTCAACGCAGGTGCCACAGCTAATGCACTCCCATTGGTCGATCACCAAGATGTGGCCCTTGGCCCTCGCACGGGCGGATTCGTTATCTGTGCTACCCCAAATGGCGACCCCGTCGGCTGAAGTGGTGAGTCCGGTGTCGATTTGGGATGTAGCACCGCTCGTGGCCGACACTTTGGCCTCGAACTTTGCTGCTTCGCCTGCGGCGATTCGCTCGGCGATACTGAGGCCAGACGGGGCCGGGCGCGCCTGTACCTTGGGTGGGCTAAAGCTGGGTTTAGGCGCTGGTGTTGGGGTGGGAGCAACCGTGGCTTTTGGTGCTTCGGGCTTTCGGTCACCCTTGCGGGCACCAAGTGCGCGTCGAACCACCCGCTTAAACATGCTCACCTCCACAGTTTATCTTAACAGGCATTCTGGGTGTACACCGCCCCATCGGTGGGCACCATGGCTCAGCGGTGGCGGCTTAGGGTTCTCCAGTCTTTCACGCCCAGCCGCACACAGCCAGCCCGCCTGCGTTGGTTGGCATCCATCACATACACCCAGGCCTCTTCAAAGCCCTGTTCGGTGAGTATGCGTGCGCCGACCCGCTTGTACTTGCCTTCGTTTACCCCTTCAATCAAATCCAAAACGGTCAGCACCGAGGCCTTGTCGAGGCGCAACACCTCACCGTGGATGGGGTCTGCTTTAGGGTTGAGTTCGAGAACTGGATAGCCTGCCTGGGCGCGCCACAGACGGCCACGAACTGTTGCCTCACGCACATCCAGATGGGCGATTAAGCCAGCACGCTCTTCGCCACGAAGCAACGAGCCATAAACAAAGAGTTGTGCCATTTAGCTGCTGACCTCGTCGAGCCACGCGTGAAGTCGGTCCTCGAGGGGGGTGAGGGCGTCGTAGGTCACCCGCGCCTCGGCATCTTCTTGGAGGCGTAAAAAGAGCTGTTCGTTTAAGACCACCCGCTTTCCAACCCGGGAGCAGATACCCGTGGCGACTCCGGTGTCGACCAACTGGGTACCCAAGAGCCCGCCGCTCAGAGGGCGCACCACCAGCCAAGCCTGACTGGCAGCAAAGCGGTCGAAGGCCTCGAGCAGTGTGCCCACCCGGATTTTTCCCCAGTGAAGTGAAGGGCCGTCCTCATCTTCGAGCAGCCTCAGCTTCACATTCTCCTTTCGGTCCAACAAGAGCAGGGCCGAGAGCATTGAAAAGGCGGGACAGTGGGTCAGCATCCTTAACCTCAGGGTGAGGTTGTCGGGGATGGACCGGGGTGGGGTTTCACCTGGAAAGAGGAGGCCACCGTGAACGGCCACACGGGTGTCGACTGGGCTTGGAAGGCGCACGCCGGCGGGTGCTGTGCGGTGTCGGGTGAGGGAGGAGTTGACCCCCGCCACCCCATTGTGAAGGGCGCGAAGCGATGAGGGGAAGGCCACCATCAGGCCGCGGCTGTCGATCGAATCCAAAAAAGTCGCAGCGGTGATAATGGGCGGAAGCCCCGCAGCATTGGCGGTGGGAAGGCTGTCCAGTCGTCGGCCAACCAGAGGCTTTAGGATGGCCTGCTCGACGGTGTCTTCAGTCAAGGACTGCCCAAAGATTCGCTGGTCCCAAGCAGAGAATCGTTTACTCAACTGGGTCCGGTCACGGCGGGCTTGAGGGCTTTGATCGGCCAAGAGGAGTGCTGCCAGGTAATCCCGATACAGGGGGTCTGTGAGTGCGATGAGGACGCCGTCTGCCGCGAACTCACGCCGGGATGCGGCAGAGGCGGTGACAACCAGGCGATCGCTGTGGCGGCTGACATCGTGGCGCCGTGTGGCCAACTCTACATATCCACCCAGGGGGCAGTCGCGTGCGCCCATGGTGTCGAGGAGGGCGCGGATTTGCCCGTTGGTGATTTCGCCGTGGTCCAATAATGCAGTCAACAATCGGGCATACACATCTGGGTTGTGCTCGTTGCCCGCTTTTAGGTTGACTGCGCTTGCTTTGCTCTGCTGCGTCAAAATATTCGGTTCGCCCGGCCCTTGACTGGCAAACAAAAAGGACATTTGCTGGCCTTTGGGCGATGTGGGTCGTGGGCGGTGGCGCAGTGCTGGGGCAAGCAGGCCGCGGAGCGCAGTGGCTCGCCGTCGCGCGGTGCGTGGGGACATGCTCGGTTCGTTCTCAAGAATAAATGATGTAATGACCTCGGCGGAAGGTAGATCTCCACGCCCCGACATGAGCGCTTGTACCAAAGGGACATTCCAAACGGCGCTGGCATACAGCTTGGGCCTTAGTCGAGCCTCAGCGAACGCGTAGGCCACCCCTTGGGTGGTCAGGTGCACCTCGCGGTCTGTGTCCAAAAGCCCCAGCCACTCGCCAGCTTGGGTATAATAGTGGACTGTCCGCAGCTCCACGCCGAGGACTTCTGCGAGGGCGCGCTGACGTCGAATACCAGAAGCGACCAAGCGCACAAGCCGTTGGAGCAGACGTGGGTTGTTGGCGTTTGGGATCAGATCCGCGCGGTGTTTTCGGGGGCTCATGGCCAAAGCATACACCTGATTTCCATAGAATGATGAAGTTATACTTGAAGACAGGTCTTGACATGGGTAGACCAGTCTCTCTACACTGTTTTTACACCTTGGACAAAGTGGAACTGATGGCCCGCATCGACAGAATGATCCAGCGCGCGGCGATCGGCGCACCAAGCGGCTTTGACCCATCTCAGCATTTTGTCGAACAGGCATTGCGGAGCCAAGCCGCTCGGCGCGTTCGCCTGCACGTGCGGCGAATGGAGGCTGTGGCGGTGCGCACCCCCCGGTGGAGTGAGCCGGCGAGCTTTTTGGAGGACTTGGCCTTGGACCTCGCCGTGGGTGAGCCTGGCGTGGGCTGCAGAACGGTCAACCTGCGACCGCTCAAGGGTCGTTGTGCGAGCGAGTCTTGGCAGTTTACGCTCCATGTTTTTGCTCAACTTGGCCGCAGGGAATGGCGACATCGCCCGCCTGTACTGGTGGCAGACCGCGGCGGATTTCGCTTTGCTCTATCTCAGCTCATCGAAGAGGCTCATGACAGCGCGCTTCACCCGGTCGCCCTGCTCGCTCACGGCGCAGAGTTTGCCCCGATGGAGGTCATTGAGGATTTGGCCCAAGTATGGGGTGAGTACGCACAACGCCATCCAACAGGGCGCCGCACCACGTGGCTCTTGGCCGGCACCTCTGCCCAAGCGTGGTGGGATATGGCCGGAGCACCCCGTGTTGACCTTGTGGACTTCGGAGAGGCCGAGGCCGCAGCCACCATTATTGGTCTGACGCCCCAAACCCCTTTGCATGCGTTGCAGCGCGCAGCCCACTTTAGTGGCGGTGTGCCGGGCCTGGTCAATGCCGTCGCCGATCGGCTTCGCCAAGACCCAGAATTACCTGAGCACGATGACGCACTGTTGGCCAGCCTGGGGTCGGTGGCCAATGAGCTTCGTGGCGCGGTAGATATCGCCCATATGGACACCGCATTGGCCGAACGCCTGTATACACTCGTCGCTGGAGGCCCCGTCATTTTTTCCCCAGAGGTTGACGAGCCGCTCACCATGGCCGGCCTAATCCGGCGGGTCAAGACCCACGGTGAAGACCACGTGCAAATTCGAGCACCCGCTATCTCGACGCTTCTGAGCTAGGATTTGGTTTTCTTGAGTCCGGGCTTGGCCCATCGCACCTGATTGCGGCCATTGGTTTTGGCTGCGTACATCGCCTCATCTGCTAAGGCCACCACATCGTCTGCGCCTTGAATATCGGTGCTGGAATCAATGGACACCCCGCCGATGCTGACTGTGCAGGGGATGTGTTGTCCACCAATATCAAAGGGGACGATCTCGATGGCAGCCCGCAATCGCTCTGCGGCCACCCGAGCACCTGTTGGGGTGGTACAGGGCAAGATCGCACCGAACTCTTCTCCGCCTAAACGGGCGACCAAGTCGGCATCACGCATCGCCCGCTGCATACGGGTGGCCAAATCTTTGAGCACCGCGTCACCCGCAGGATGCCCATGGGTATCATTTACCTTTTTGAAGTAGTCCACATCGACGATGAGCAGTGAAAAGCCCTGGTCGTAGCGTGAAATTCTGTCGATCTCGGTCTCAAGGGCCCGGGAAAATACGCGCCTGTTGTCCAAGCCGGTCAGTGGGTCTTTACTGGCGAGGTCGAGGAGCTTTTTATTGTGCGCCTCAAGCTTTCGGGTGGCTTCTTCTTGCTTGCGGAGGAGTTGCTCCAATCGATTGGCTTTCTCTTCTTGCTCGATGGACATCTGGAGCACGGCCTCTTGGGCCTCTGCCACCACCTCTGTGAGGGTGAGCTGCTGGCCGATCTCCATTCGCAGGTCCAGACTGAGGTCGTACATGCGGTCGTTAATCTTATTGAGGATCTCGCCAAGCTCCTTTTTAATGCCCAAGCTGTCCAAAAGTTGCTCGGCGGCTGCCACACAGTTGTCTTTTGGCCAAGATTGAACAACATCCGTGATGGTGTCAGCACCCATCGCTAAACGGGTGAGTAAGCTCACGCGATCGTCCCCGGTGATCACCATGTCATGGTGCTGCCTCAAGGCCGTTTGAAGGTCTTCAGGGAGCATCTCTGCCATGGGTGAGTCGGAGAATTCCTCGGCGTGAGAACGGCCGGTAAGCACCCGCTCTGCGTCGATTCGTGCTTGACCAGGCTTTTGTCGCAAGGCCTGAATAGATGTAGCGAGGTGTGGCAACCGAAGCCCGAGGAGCACCGTGCCGAGGTCTTGGCACAAGCCGAGGGCGAAGGCCTCAAAGGGGTCTGGATAGTCGATGAGCTCCGCTAAGACTTGAGCGGCGGATGCCCGGCGGATGCCATCTTCCCAAAAGAGACTCGTGTCGAAACCCGGTACGGAGATAGAGGCCATCGCAGCCCGAATAGCGTAGGTCACCGCATGGGCGCGGACTGTGCGGTAGCCCAAAGCGACGACGGCCTGCGGGACGTTGCGGATCTGGTCCGCAAAGCCATAACGAGGGGAGTTTGCGATGCGGAGCAACTCGACGGTTAGGCCTGCGTCTTGGGCACACACACGGCCGAGGTCTTGTAATGACCCGTTGGGATCGCTGGCGGCGCGGATAATCTTGGCCAGGGCTGCTGGGGGTGCCGGGATCGATGTGCTCTGACGCGGCTTAGGTCTGCCGGTGGAGGTGTTCATGGCTGCGCTCCTCTTGCTCTGCCCAAGCTTCTTTGCACGGGGAGAACAACCTGGCAAGACCTTAGCATTCTACATCATGGCCCCGGTCTTTGACTGGGTGATGGGATAGCTTGGCGTTGATGAAGGGAAGGTGAGCGCCATGGTGCAGACAGACTTGAGCTTTGGTGCTGACGGCGCTTCCAGCCCCGATGAGGCCGATGTGGCCACGAAAATGGAAGGTTTGGTGGTGGAACTCAATCACCACAACCACCTGTACCATGTGCGTGATGCCGCTGAAATCGACGACTACGCTTATGACCAACTGTTTGTAGCGCTTGAAAAATATGAGGCGGAGCACCCTCAATTTAAGCGGACTGACAGTCCAACAAACCGAGTTGGCGGCGCACCGGTCGATGGCCTCGAAAAATTCGAGCATCGGGTGCCGATGTTATCCCTGTCCAACGCCTTTGATGACCAGTCTCTCGGCGATTTTGAAAAGCGAATTCGCAGCCTCCTCGGGCCTACCGCCCCAGAGCAGTTTCACTTTGTGGTCGAGCCTAAATTTGACGGATTGGCCATGGAGCTGGTCTATGAAGAAGGGGAGTTGACCGGTGCTGGCACCCGGGGCGACGGTACCGTGGGTGAAAATGTGACCCACAATATGCGGACAGTACCCACGATTCCTTTGCGATTGATGCCCCCGCATCCAGCGTATTTGAGCGTTCGGGGCGAGGTCGTCTTTGATCTCGTTGGCTTTGAAGAAATGAACCAAGCCCGAGTGACCAAAGGTGAGCCGGCCTTTAAAAATCCGCGAAATGCTGTGGCAGGCACCGTGAGACAGCTCGATCCCGCCGTGGCGCGCGGGCGCCCCATGCAGTTTTTCGCTCACTCAGTCGGTGAGGGCCTCACAGCCGACAGTCACACCCAGGCCATCGCACAGTTGGGCGCGATGGGCTTTCAGACCGCTGGGTTGACCCAAGGTTGTCTCGGTATCGACGGGGTTATCAAAGCCATCGCGGCCATCGGCGAGGCCAGAAATGGACTGAGTTACGAAATTGACGGTGCGGTGGTCAAGGTCGACAGCACTGCTCAGCAGGCTGCGCTCGGTTTTGTCACCCGAAGCCCTCGCTGGGCCATCGCCTTCAAGTACCCAGCACCGGTGGTCCAGACGGATTTGCTTGAGGTGGGCTTTCAGGTCGGTCGCACGGGTGTGGTGACGCCGGTGGCCATTATGGCGCCAGTCATGGTGGGTGGGGTCACCGTTACCCACGCCACCTTGCACAATGAGCATCAAATGCTTCGGCGTCCTGATTTTTTGGGGGGTTTACGGATTGGTGATCGGGTGCTCATCAAGCGGGCCGGAGATGTGATTCCTCGGGTGGAGGCTGTGGTTGATCACCCTGACCGCCTCAGCCTACCGCTGGCTGAATTCCCCAAACTTTGCCCACAATGTGGTGCGGGCTTGGCCCGTGAAGAAAACGCCAAAAGCCCAGAGAAGGTCCTGTATCGCTGCCCAAATAATCTTGGGTGCAAAGCCCAGGTCCAGGCGGGGCTCAAACACTTTTCAGGCCGCTTGGCGATGGACATCGATGGCCTGGGTGACAAGTTGATAGACCAGTTGGTGAAATCCGGCCTGGTACATAGCCCCTCAGACCTCTATCGACTGAGCTTGGTGCAACTCGCTGGGCTCGAACGCATGGCTGAACGGTCTGCCAACAAGTTGATGGCCGCCCTAAAAGAGAGCAAGTCGCGTCCGGTTTCACGGGTGTTGTTTGGCTTGGGAATTCGGCAGGTCGGAGAGGCTGTGGCCCGAGACTTAATCGCCGGATTTGGGTCATTTGATGCTTTGCTTGAGGCCGATATTGAACAGCTTCAGGAGGTCGACGGCGTGGGCCCTGAGATTGCCAAGAGCCTGCACGATTGGCTCAAGATTCCAAGAAATCTCACCGAAATCAAAGCCCTCCATGGGCTTGGTTTACAGCTTTCAGTCGAAAAGGAGCAAACGGTATCGGCACCTTTAGACGGTCTGGTTTTCGTGATCACAGGTACCTTGCCCACGATGGGTCGGCGCGACATGTCCGAGTGCATCCGGGCGAACGGCGGAAAGGTCACTGGGTCGGTCTCGACAAAAACCGACTATTTGGTGGCTGGAGAGGCTGCGGGGAGCAAACTGTCCCGGGCCACCACCCTGGGTGTGACGGTGCTCGATGAGGCTGGCTTGTTGGCTTTGGTTGGGAAATGACTCGGATTCATCTGCTGATTTCTGGCCGAGTTCACGGCGTATATTTTCGGGTCTCGACCAAGCGTGCCGCCGATGCACTTGGCTTGGCGGGTTGGGTGCGCAACAAAGGGGATGGCACAGTAGAGGCCGTCGCTCAAGGTGGCGCCGATTTGGTGGAACAGTTTTTCGCTTGGTGTCATGATGGACCACCCCTCGCTGTGGTGTCCACGGTGGAGCGGGTCGATGTGGAGCCTGTGGATGCCCCGGAGGGTTTTGATGTCCGGCCTTCGATTTAGCTTGCTTAGTTTTGCGCTTGGGTGTGGGCAGCGAGGTCCACCCTTGACTCGGCTCGTCGATGCTTGGACCGAAGAGACAATCAATCGAGCCCGCCCGACCATGACAGATACCCTGGTATTGGCAGCCCTAGCGGCCGAAATGTGTGTCGAGCGACAAAACCCAGCCTGGACCGAACTCGCTTTTGGTCAACCCTTGCCCACCAGCGACGCCCTGGGTGGAGTCTTCGGAAGTGGGACCGTCCAGCAGGTCGATCAAGCAGAGAATATTGTGATGGTAGTGGTGGATGGGGTGGCCCTGGAAAGCCAAGATCCTGTGTGGATGCGGATTGGTTTCAGCAACACAGAAGGCTTATTTCAGGTGGAGTTTTCAGCCCTCGTCGGTGGGGGTGATGATGGCACTGAGCGCGGAAACGGCGAAGCCTTTGGTACGGTAACGGTGACCGTTAACGGGGCGTGTAGTGTTGCTGAGTCCATTGTAAACGGCAGCGCTTTGTGGGTGGATTCAGGTGGTCGGCGGGCTGAACTCATGCTGCCGGATGATTCGGCGCTGGGTAATCAGCTTCGCCTCAGATTGGGCGACACACCTTGGTTTCCCACCAACGGGGCCATCGCATGGACCACAGGGGTGGGCGAAGGCGAGCGCAAGCTGACGACACAAGACGCCACAGAAATCTTTGAGGATGACGAGGGCTTGGTTCAGTGGCCCGTGACGGTGAGGGGCCCGGGGTGGACAGGCGAGGGCCTCAGTGAGCTTGGTCCTTGAACCACCAGTCCAGTTGCTTCACCATGCCCATCAGTTGATTGAGCTCCTCGTCTTTGAGTTCACATCTACCCGAAAGACGAATCAAGGTGTTGGCCACAACATCATCTGGGCGGCCCTTGAGGTATCCAGACGCGCCAAGGACTGAAATCACCCGCCCGACCAAGGCCTCTCGCCTGGCGATGGTTGCGATGGCTGCCGCACTGGTGTCTGGCTTGGCGCCCATCTGCTGACGTTGTGCGCTGGCGAGGGCGGTGACCGTGGCGGTGACGGCTTGTCCGAGGTTGAGTGAACTCACTGCGTCGGTGGTCGGAAAGTGAAGGAGCGCTTCTGCCAAGTCGAGGTCTGCATTGCTGAGGCCACAATCTTCAGGGCCAAATAAGATGGCTGTGGGCACCGGCTTTTTAGCGATGGCCTGACCGATCGCGAGGGGCTCAAGCACGGGCCACCCGCGGGTGCGTGGCCTGGCCGTGGTGGCATATACGACTTTGGCGTCGGCGACGGCCTCTGACACGGTGGCGCAATAGTGCGCAGAATCGATGATATGGTGAGATTTTGGCGCCATCCATCGCGCCCGTTCGGGGTCGAAATGTGGTGGGTTTACCAGGGATAGACCGCCAATACCATGATTGGCGATGGCCCTGGCTGCCACGCCGATGTTTCCAGATTGCTGCGGTCGCACCAGTACTATGGTGATGTGCTCTAGGGGGCCGGCCACGCTATCGCCTAAAGATTCTACGCGCCAAACGTGAGAACCAGTGGCTTTGGGTTGGGGCGAAATCAAGGGGCTCACCGGCGGGCTTATCGGGGTCAGATTCTCGGTGATGGGGGCCTTCAATGTCTGCGACCAGGCTCGGATTGGGCATGTCGAGGGTGGACGCGAAGGGAATGGGCGGTAGGATTTCGTCATCCATCGGAGCGTTGGGGCCCGGTGTGTTCGGGCGCATGGGGCGGCGGCGTCTGGGTTTGGGGCTTGGCTTGGCACCCGAGGGGTCAAAGTTGATCAAGGCTTGGACATGGTCGCCGGACTGCGGGTCATGGGCAGAGACTTTGAGTTGTCCTTCCGCGTTGAGATCAAAGGTGACCACCAGGCCAACCGTGCCAGCGGCGGCGACGCGAATCCCGGAAAAGACAAATGTCCCGATCAGATCATTGTCGGCAATCGCTTCACTCCCGCCTTGATAAACCCTAAGCATGATGGAGCGTTGCCCATCTTCACGGGTGGTGAGTGAGCGGCTTTGTCTGGCGGGAAGTCGCACTTGTGCTGCGAAGAGCACGTGCATTTTGTCGCCAGCTGCTCGGATTCCAATGGGGATCGAGAGTACATCTCGTAAGGTGACCGAGCCAGATGCGGGTCGCCTCACGGCCTCTGCCATGATCGCTGCACCCAGGCCCACAGCATGTTCAGGGTCGAGGGTCTGGTCGGGGTGCTTACCGGTGAGTTGGCGCACGGCCTTGTGAACCAATGGCATCCGCGACTGGCCGCCCACCATCAAGAATGCATCGATATCTGCAGGCGTACAGCCGGCCTGCTCGAAGATTCGCTCACAAGTCTCGATGGTGCGCCGGACGAGGTCGTGGGTCAAGGCCTCGAGCTTGGCGCGGGTAACCATCAGGTCGATATTTGTTTGCTGGCCGCCGTCAGTGTGGATGGCCATCAACTGAATATGGGCTTGGTCGTGGGTGGATAGGGCGATTTTGGTGGCCTCGGCGGCGGCTCGGATGCGTTGAGTGGCCACCCGGTCGAAGCTGAGATCGACACCGGTCCGTTCATGAAAGTCTTCGAGAACGTACTTCATCAGCCGGTCATCAAAGTCGACACCGCCCAAGAAAGTGTCGCCCCCAGTTGCGACGACCTCATAGACGCGCCCAGAGATGTCGATGATGGAGACATCAAAGGTGCCGCCGCCAAGGTCATAAACGGCTACCCGTTGCTCGAGACGCTTGCCAAGCCCGTAAACCAAGGCTGCTGCGGTGGGCTCGTTGAGAATGCGCAAGACCTCAAAACCGGCCATAGCCCCGGCCTCGCGAACACTTCGCCGTTGCTTTTCGTTGAAATATGCCGGGACCGTGATGACCGCTTGGCTGACCGTCTGGCCCAGGTGCGACTCGGCGACATCCTTGATGCGGGCCAAAATAGCCGCAGAGATTTCCTCTAAGGTGAACAACTGGTCGGCGACCTGAAGAAGCACTTCATCATTGGCTCCCTCGATCATTTCGTAGGTGAAGACCTGGCGGGTGTCGTTGATGGACTTGCTGTGGAAGTTTCTGCCGATCAACCGCTTGGCGGCCAAGACGGTGCCTTCCGGGTTCGCTACGGCTTGGGCTGCGGCGTTGGCACCGACGAGTTCGTGCCCCTCGGCGTCGATGGCAAAGATGGAGGGAACTTGGGTGGCGCCGTCGGCGACGGTGATGATTTTGGGTTGACCCGAAACCATGATCGCCGCGCAACTGTTTGTCGTTCCAAGATCGATACCGATCGCAATGGCCATTATCGACACGCTCCAAGGGTTTTTGGAAAGCTAACGGGTTGGCTCGGCGCTGACAGTCACGATGAGCAAGAGCAGGTGTTTCACCAGACCAACGGGATGAAGCACCAACTCTTGGCTTTGTAATCTTGCCAGCCTTGATGCCGTGACAGTGAGTGGTCCTTTCTGCGCATATTGGGGACCCAATAGCCGAAAACCATGGCCGCAAGCGCTGCCAGGGGTAGCGGGTGGAGCGGGATGGCCACAAAGCCGAGGTAAATCAACAGTTCGCCAAAATAGTTGGGATTGCGAAGCCGTGACCATAGCCCCGTGGTGATCAGCCCTGGGCGAATGGACAGCGTTGTGTGTTTTTGCATATCGGATGCAAAGTGAAGAAAGATGCCCAAGCTGAACACCGAGATGCAGGCCGCGAGCCACGGTAAGGGCATCTGGATTCCCTGGCTGCAGATGATGTAGGGGGCGATCCAATACAGGGTAAGCGATGTCCAGATCAGCAGACCGTAGCCCACAGATGTCGGTTTTTCCCAGTTTCGGTCACCGAAAACATTGGATTTAATGACCCACAACAGGCCATAGCTACCGTGTAGGGCCAAATACACCCACGCTGTCGGGTTGTCCCATTGCTCAAAGTGATTCATCAAGCCCAAGATGGCGAGGCCGGTTGCGCCTTTGTGGCTGTCGATGAAGTGCTTTTCTTTCATCGTCCCACCAATAGGATCTTGCCGTCCTCCCGGGTGCGGCTGCGTTCAAATGCGGCGGCAAAGTCATCGAGGGGGGCGGTGTGTGTGATCATGGGGGCCAGGTCGAGCACACCTGTTTGAAGCATGTCGATGATATGGGGGAATATGCCGTAGCCAGCGTGTCCTCGGGCGCCGACGATGCGCGCCGCCTTAGAGACCAAAACGTCCAGCATGATCGGGACCCGTTCGCCAGTTCTGCCGAGGTAGACCACCGTAGCGCCAGGTGCGAGTGCTTCTTCGATGATGGGCATGGTGTTGTGGGCAGCCCCCGCAGCCTCCACGATCACATCCCCACCCCAACCATTTGTCGCGTCGGCGATAACTGAGGCCACATCAGCCGCTTGCATTTGTGTGCAGTTGTAGGCGTGGTCTGCACCCATCAAGGTCGCGAGTTTCACCCGACCATCAGTAAGGTCGAACGCCGTGATCGAAGCAGCGCCAGCCGCGCGTGCGAGGGCGATGGCCCCCAGGCCGATCGGGCCGCAGCCGAACACCACCACATGGGCGTTTTTGTCGACGCCTGGGCCGACCACGAACATGCCGTTTTGCGCGCAGCCCACAGGCTCGACAAGACTGGCGATATGGCAGGCTTTGTTGGCATTGCCAAAAAACGAGGCGAGACCGTCGATAGACCAGCAGTGCTTTTCGTGGACCACTGTGCGCTCAGCGAAGGCGCCTGGGTGAGAAAAGCCGACCATCCGTAGCCGGAGACATTGGTTGACATGGCCGCGTGTGCAAGCCACGCAATCGCCGCAATACATCATGCCCTCAGATGTGACCAGTTCGCCCACGACCACACGGGTGACCGCCGCGCCATGGGCGATGACCGTCCCCGCAAATTCATGGCCGAGGGTGCATGGAAAGGCGGCTGGGCCCGAAAAGATGACGTATCCGTTGGTGTCGGTCTCGATGCAGTGGGTGTCCGAACCACAGATGCCACATACGCTCACATCGATCACCACATCGTGGGGACCAGGATCGGTGTCGGGCACATCGGACATGACAAGCTTTGGGTCTCGCCAAGCCTCGCATGCCATCGGCGCCAGTCGGTTCGGTCCTGCGGCTTCAGCAGATATTGAGCGAGGAGCCCAAGTGGCTTGGAGTGTGACGGCTTTCATGTCTAAATCCTAGCGGATGCGACCATTCATCGCTTGCGAATATGTACCTCTATGACCGCCCGGTCACTCGCTTTTTCGACGGTGAGTTGGTGGCCATCCACCTCGATTTGTGCACCCACTTTTGGGATGCGGCCAGTTTGGGTCAGGATGTAGCCGGCGATGGTCTCGAAGTCGCCATCAGGTAGCATCAGGCCGATTTGTGCCTCGAGGTGTTCGCGCTCGGCTTGGCCCACCGCAATCCACTCACGCTCTCCGATTCGGGCCACCTTGGCACCTTCTGAGTCGGACTCGTCTTTGATGTCACCGACGATTTCTTCGAGCAAATCTTCTACCGTAATGATCCCGACCGAACCGCCATACTCGTCGACCGCGACCGCCATTCGCAGCCGTGCTCTCCGCAGGTCCAACAAGAGGTGATCTACCCGCTTGGTTTCAGGGATAAATAGGGGTGTGCGGGCTATTTTAGATACAGGGCCCGACCAGTCCTGTTGGCTCATGAGGTCCTGGTGCAAGACGACCCCGACGATGTCGTCAACGCGCTCGCAAAAAATGGGCAACCGGGAGTGGCCGCTCTCGATCATCAAGTCGACCGCCTCAGCGCAGCTTCGTGTGTCTTCGATGGCCACCACATGTATCAGCGGCACCATCGCGTCCTCAACCACGGCCTCGGTAAAAGCGAAGACGCGGCGAATCATGGCTTTGTCTGCCGCACTCAGGTTTGGGTCGTTGGTCGCCCCCAATAGCAACTCAATATCTGCACGCGTAACGGGGCGTTTCGCGTGTTCGGCACCCCCCACCAAACGGGCGATGGCTTCGAAACACCACAGGATTGGTCGGAACAAAAAGGCCAAGATCTGCAGGGGTCTGGCCAGAAAAGGTACCAGTGTATCGGCGTGATGCTGGTAAACAGCCTTGGGGATCAACTCGCCGAGGGTGAGGGTGAAGGGGACCACCAGTAAAAATGCGAAAGAAGGATGGATGTTGATGTGTCTAGCCACAAGTTGGGTGCCCAAAGTAGCGATGGAGATCGCGGCTAAATTGGTGCCGATCAGGCAGGTGCCCAGCATGTGTGTGGGGCGGCTCAAGAGGTCGAGGGCGATGCGAGCCCCACGGTCACCACCGTCGGCGTTGGCCTTGAGCCTCAAACGATCGGCGCTCACCAATGCGATCTCTGAGCCAGAAAAGAAGCCCAAAACAGGGATAAGTAGACCAATAAGGGCCATCAATATGGTGTCGGTCATGGCGATTCCTCGCCAGGAAGGCTCGACTCTTCGGTGAGGTTGTCGGCGGCGTAGGCTTGCTCCAGTCCCACCTGCACCTGGGTCAAGGCTCCATCCTCGACCGCCTCAATCTGAAAATCGATGCCGTTAAAATGGAGGTGCTGCCCGATTTTTAATGGTGAGCCCGTGAGTGCCGCCAACAGCCCGGAGAGGTCGCTGTAGTCGCCAGGCGGTATGAGCACATGAAAGCGCTCAGCGAAGTCCGCGATGGTCATGTCGCCGCGAACGGTCCATTTTTGGGGCTGCAGTGGTGTGACAGCGGGGTTTTCGGCGTCGGTTTCATCGAATATTTCACCCACCAGCTCCTCGAGCAAGTCATCTAAGGTCACCACCCCGACCGCGTTTCCATGTTCGTTGACGACGATCGCCATATGTGAGCGTCGGGCCTGAAACTCAGCCAAGAGGTCGTCGGCCATCTTGGTGCTGGGGACAAAGTGTGGCGGGTGAAGGAGTTTGTGAATTTTCCGGGGGCTGGGGGAGCGTCGGTTAGTGCCTCGCCTTTGGGCGGCCACCAAAGGAAGCAGGCGTTTGACCACCAAGATGCCCACGATGTTGTTGGGTTTCCCTTGCCATACGGGAACACGGCTATGTCCGGCCTGACGGAGCTTGTCCAGCAGTGTGTCCCATGGCGTGAGCAGGTTGACGCTGAACACTTCGGGTTTGTGGGTCATCAATTCTGCGACGGTGAGCCCACCAAATTCGAAGACCCGGTGAAGGATCTCCTGCTCCGTGGCTAAGATGTTTCCCTCTTCACGACCTTGGTCGATCATGGCTCGGAGGTGGGCCTCTCGGAGTTGGGCCTGGCGGGGGGCAGCCGATCCGCCGGTGAGGACCAAGGCTGCGTCGGCGACTCGGCTCAGCACAAAACGAATCGGTCCGACCAGGCGAGAGAAGAGGGTCAAGAAGGTGGCGGAATGAGGGGCGAGCCGTGGTGCAAAACGAGATCGGAAGAGCACAC